>C687J35174_10004106_pt1 | contig 19740 bp, 20 predicted proteins | sample RifCSPhighO2_01_FD_35174 | JGI IMG/M metagenome (IMG submission 35174) | reverse complement strand
TTGTATTGCTCTGGTTTGAGAAAACCATTGCTTGATAATTTTTTTTCATGCAGTAGTTAGTCAGCGGGGCAGCTTGCGCTGCCCCGTTTCCCCAAAACTGACTGCTTAGGCCTTCTTCTTGCGGCGGGCGATGCCCACCAGGCCCAACAGGCCCGAACCGAACAGCCAAACGGCCGCCGGAACCGGAATTGCGTTAGGTGCGGTGTAGGTGCCTGTGCCCTGCTGGTGCCACTGAGCGGTCCAACCCGCGAAGCCGGCGGAACCCGGATCTTCCGAAGCGTCGATCAGCTCGTTGGCATACATGTGGAAGCTAAACGTGGTTACGGAGCCGACCGTTACGACACTGGTGATGTCGGCGACGAAGTTGAGGCCGAGTGCCGTATCGATTCCAACGGCGCCAACGAAAGCGCTACCCAGCGGGAACCACGTGCCGCCCCATTGCGCTTCCAACACTGGCGCAGTGATGAACGGAACGCCCATTCCAGCAACCGGCACACCGCCGGCATAGCTGGCCGCGCCATAAGCCGTGCCCGCCAGCGAGCCCACCCTCGGAGCCAGGAAGTTAAACAACGGACCGAAGAACGAAGCAGGCTGCTGCGAAGACGCGTTGGAGAGACCACCAGGAGCCGCTGATCCAGGATATGATGCACCCGGGTTGCCCGGGGTACCGAGTACGCCCGTCAGCAAATTGGCGTCACTGAAGTGGTAGAACTCACTGCCGAGCATGGTGTCCTTCTGCAGCGGGGCTCCGCCACCCAGGACGCCAGCGGGGCTGCACATGCGGAACTCGTTACCAGCCGTCCAAGCAATAGCCGAGCAAGGACCCGCCTTCGCAGCCACTGCCGTGCCGTTGGCAAAGTCCAGCACGAGCGCGGCGTTGGCCGCCGGAACCGCCGCGCCAAAAGCCAGACCCATCGTTACCGCCAGGGCTGTTTTCTTCATTGTAAGCTTCATCTGTAATCCTCCAGTCAATTAATAAAGAGGTTTCATTAGGTACAACCTTTCGATAACAATTCGCTACGACATAAATTGTTACTGTGCTTCCATAAAGCAATCGCTGTGCCATGACGATTTTTTTTAAATTTAAATTATAATTATCATATTCTTAAATAGTGTTTTTATTGTTATTTAGTGACATGAAATAAATTTATTTGTAAGTTTCATCGACAATCTGGTCATGTATTTCATTTGTTAGTGGATTGATATTTCAGTTGGGCAGNTTCAAATATACATTTAACACTTTGATTTTAATTATTATTACTGAATCATTAAATTTTTGTGAAATTATCTAGGNATCGATAAGAACCGGCCCGGTAGGGATTTATCATAACTATCTGTTTTTAATACATTAATTATGTAAACAATTTAGACATATATAACATATTGTTTTTATTACACTAATATATGTTTTCTGAGGGATGTCCGGATTGAATTAGAATCGCGTCCCGTTGCTGCAAACACACCAGATGATACCGAGCGAAATGAACACACTATCAAACCAGCGACAGGCATACGCCAAAAAATCAGCTCATGTCCTGATTCAGAGCGGACGATATGCCGACGCCAGGGAAATCTACCAGAAAATCTGTAACGACAACAAAAACGATCTGGATGCCTGGCTGATGCTGGGTGCCATTCTCGGCTGGCTGGGAGACTACAATGAAGCCGCTGCCTGCTTCCGGCACGTCATCAACCGGGACCCGACACAGGCCCGCGCCTGTTACAACCTCGCACTGGCATTGCAGCAACTGGGAAACCAGGTGGAGGCCATCGAGTATTACCGCAAGGCGACAGACATCGATCCCGGCATCCTTGAAGCCTGGTGCAATCTCGGCGCGGCATTGCACAGACAGGGAGATCTGCCCGGTGCGGCAACGGCCCTCCGGCGCGCCGCGGCGCTCAATCCAGCGATACCGCAAATTCATATTGAAATGGCGTCGGTGTTGAATGCCCAGGGAAACCATGCCGAGGCAATCGAATCAGCCAACAAAGCCCTCGCGGTCGGCCCGCCGATCGCGGAAGCCTGTTGCCAGATCGGCTTCGCGCACGCGGCCCGAGGGAAGAGCGTGGAAGCGGAAGCCGCCTTTCGCAAAACCTTGCAGCTCAATCCCAACCTGCCCGAGGCCTGCCACGCTCTCGGCGAATTATGCTTCACAAGCGGGAAACTCGAGGAGGCGGCCGCGCACCTGCAAAACGCCATCCGGATCAAACCGGACCATGTCGATGCGATTTTCAGGCTGGGCACCATCCATCAGCTGCGTGGGAACCCGCAGTGGGCGCTCGCCTGTTACCAGCAGGCCATTTCCCGGCGCCCGGACGACCCTGGAATCCATTACAGCGCCGGCATCGCGCATGAATCGCTGGGAGACCATGAAGCAGCCATCGCGAATTATAAAAAAGCGCTGGGGCTCCAACCGGATTATGAAGATGCCGTGGCCGGGATTGCCCATGAGCTCGAAAAACAGCATCGCTTCGAAGAGGCCCGGGAGACTGTAAAACCATTCACCGAAAAAGGGACGCGAAGCGCGCGGCTGGTTTCCATCAGCGCCGACATTCACCGACATTTCGAGAAACGCGATGCGGCAATCCGCCTGCTGGAGCGATTTCTCGAGGCAGCCGACGGCGACGGCCGGGACCGTAACAAAGTCCACTTCAGCCTGGGAAAGCTTTATGACGAAATCGGGGAATACGACAAGGCCTTCGAGCAATTCAGGCTGGCCAACCAGCTTGCCGCCGGTTCTCACGACAGCCGGACACAACGCCGGTATGTCGACGAATGTCTCAATACTTTTACTGAAAAAACCCTGTCCGGATTTCCTCATGCCAGCATTGACGCCGGCCGGGCCGTCTTTATCGTCGGGATGCCCCGCTCCGGGACCAGTCTGGCGGAGAATATCCTTGCCAGCCATCCGCAGGTCTTTGGCGGCGGAGAACTGAGCGACCTTGAGTTGATCGTGCACGATCTGACGGACGCGCTCAGGGAAAATGGCCAGACCGATATCATCGAAAAACTCCACGGCGCCACGCCGGAGTTTCTTGACCGTTACGCCCGTCGCTACCTGGACCGGCTCGCGGGATTGTCCGGCGCCGCGCTGCGCGTGACGGACAAGATGCCGCATAATTTTCGTTATCTGGGCTGGATCGAGCGGCTGTTTCCCGGGGCGCGCGTGATCCATTGCCAGCGCAACCCACTCGACACCTGCCTGTCAATCTACTTCCAGCACTTCAACGCCGCTCATGCTTACGCCTCGGATCTGAAATCGCTCGGTGAATACTATCGCGAATACCGGCGCTTGATGGATCATTGGAAAAAAACCCTGGGCTTGCCGATCCTGGATGTCCGCTATGAAGAGCTCGTGCACGATCAGGAGGGGATGAGCCGTAGCATGGTGGAATTCTGCGGCCTTCCCTGGGATGACCGCTGCTTGCGGTTTTATGAAACCGGACGCGTCGTCAACACCCCCAGCTACGATCAGGTGCGCAAGCCGATCTACCGCAAATCCCTCGATCGCTGGCAGAATTATGAAAAGCACATCGGCGAGCTGATCGAGGCGCTCGGACCAGACGCGGCAGGCTAATTCAGCGGTCCGCGCTCGCGCCTGATCCGTGCTTCTACCGAACGCCGCAACGTTTCGACGTCAGTGTTCGACGGCTGCAAAGCCAGCGCCGCGCTATATTCTTCGTGCGCCTCCCGCAAATTATTACGGTAATCGTGCGCCAGTCCTTTCAGGATATGGGCTCGCGCCCTGTCGGAAACATCCAGCGCCGCGCGTGCCTGTTGCTGCGAGGCGGGAGGCAATCCGGAGAAGTCCACGTAGCGGGACGTGTTCGCCAGATAGGCGGTGAGGTTGTCGAGATTGGCGGGGCGGGTGTCACGCCCGATGCTCCGCGGTCCGCGGAATTCAATGACCGGATGATCGTCGGTGTTGATATCGGCATCGGCCGTAAAGCGGCGTATTTCCTCTTCCCCCAGCATGAAGCGCCCCAGCAGGGATATCGGGGTATTGAGGTTATTCAGCCCCAGATCCGCGTTGACCTCCGCCCGGCGCAGCCGCTCCTCCAGACGCGCGTAATCGAGCAACCGTGATGTCTTCGTCCCCATAATGACCAGGTCGCTGTGGCTGTGTACCACAGGGAGGCGTGCTCGAACACGGAGGCAAAGGTGCGTATCAGCGTGCGGAACTCCCTGTCCCCGAGAAGGTGCATCGGGACGTACTGGACCATGACTCCGTCGTCATCGAGCTTGTCATGACACTGACGGTAATACTCGCGGGTGTAGAGATTACCGCTGCCCAGAATGGGGTGCGTCGGATCCGCCGTAATGACGCTGTAGCGCTTGCGCGTGCGCAGCAGATAATTCCGTCCGTCCTCGATGACAAGCTTGAGACGCGAGTCCTGGATGACGCCATGATTGATCTCCTGGAAGAATTTCGCGCCATCGAGGATTTCCGGCGCGATTTCAACCACGTCGATAACCGGCAGCGGGTACAGAGACACCGAATGGGTCGTCACTCCCATCCCGAACCCGATGACCACCGCGGATCGCGGCTCGGGGTGGGTCAACAAGGGGAGATGCGCCAGCAAACGCACCGTCTGCAGCGCTCCGGGGGCGCTGCCGACGACGATATTTCCATTGGAAAAGGCGGCGCGCATCCCCTTCTTCTCGACGACCGTCACCGTGCTGGAAGCACCCTCCTTGTAAAACAGCGTGCGCGTATCCTCCATCATGAGAATATGGAAATCCGAGGGTTTGCCCAAGCTGACCATGCCGCCGATCCCGAGCACGATCAGCGACGCGCCCAGGACATAAGCGGTTTTCCTGCCCGCGATGACGGCGGTCCGCGTCGAGGCGGCAATCATCACGCCCCCCGCGACATTGAGCACCGCCAGCAGGAAACCGCTCTTGATGAAACCGATATAAGGAATGAGCAGGAAACCCACGACAAAGGAACCGAGCACGGCACCCAGGGTGTTCACGGCATAGAGCGAACCGATCTTGCGCCCGACGACGCCCATGCTGTTGATGTAGAGCTTGTTGAAGATGGGCAAGGCCGCTCCCATCAGCAGCGTGGGGACAAACATCATCAGGGCGGAAAGCAGAAAGCCGACCAGGGTGACACTCCGGAAGGAGGTGGCGAGCGCCGGCCGCATCTCGAGAAACGAGGTATTGTGATAGGCAATGAATAGCGGAATTGTCAGCGCGGCCACGACACCGATAGCGATCTCGATGTACGCCAGAATCGTTATCCAGTTCCTGTCCTGATCCAGCAGGCGTGATATCAGATAACTGCCGAGCGTCAGACCCGTGAGGAACGTGGCCAGCATGACGCTGAACACGTAGGTATTGTTGTGCAGCGCCAGCAGCAGCGCCCGGAACCAAACGACTTCATAGCCCAGCGCGCAGAACCCGGAAATGGCGAAAACCCACAGGAGCACGTTCATGTTGACGGGGGACACATTACCAGTGGGAGCCGACACCACCGGCTCGTTGCCACGCACCAGAGCTTCTCCCGCGACGGTCTTTTCCCGGGCCGCCAGATACAAGGCCACAAGACCTATCGTCATGTTCGCCAAGGCAGCCATGTATATGGACATCCTGATGCCATAGGTCGCTTCCAGATAAAAAGCCCGCCAGCAGCACGCCGGCCACGGCGCCGAGCGTATTGATCGTGTACAGAATCCCGACGTCCCATCCCACCGTGCCCAGATTGCGCACGAAGTAGCGGCTGATGACCGGCAGCGTGCCGCCCATCAATGTGGTCGGCACGAGCAGCACCGCCATCGAGAAAGCGAACCGGATCAGGGAATAAACCAGAAAGTTGGGGATATTTTCATCGAACGAGGAGACATAGGCGGTGTTGAGCGCGTCGATGTTGTACGGCACGAATACGGCATAAACGCCGATTCCCAGTTCGAGCAGCGCGTACAACCGCAGAGGAGAGCGCGCGGAATCGATGATCTTTCCGAAGAAATAGCTGCCCAGCGCCTGCCCCGCCATGAAGGCGAACAGCACCGTGGAGACGGCGAATGTCGTCGTCCCGAAGATCAGGGAAAGCATGCGCACCCACACGACCTCGTACGTCAGCGCCGCCATGCCGGAGATCAGGAAAATCAAAAACGATGATGTTTCTTTTCATGAATTGCGTGACGTCACGAAACGGACGACTCACCTTGCCGGGGGAGGATCGAATACATCATGCGGACGGGAAGGATTTGCGTTTTTCTATGGAATGACGGAATGATACTAAGCCGGAGCGATAAAGTGAATTCATCGCTGAAAGCACATGACACTACCCTGCACCGTCGTTAACACGGCGCCAAGTGGATGCGATTGCGCACTCTCTTTTTCATGACTTCTAGGAGGTTTGTTGAATAACGCTTCGTCACCCCGACGAAACATGTCCCGGCATGTCGTAAGCCGGGAGCTGGGGTCCAGAAAATTAACGCCAATGAAATCAAAAATAAGCTGGATTACGAAATACTTCCCTGTATTCCGCCCTTCGGGCCATCCTTCGGCTGTTCACAAAATCGTCGGGAACGATTTTGGACGCGCCGTCAGGCGCGGCCCGAAGGGCAAAGTCCAGGGATGGACTTTGCCAAATCGCTCCCGGCGATTTTGTCCGGCTTGCGCCGGAATGACGGGCTCAGGTGTTTACAGGCTTTTTCAACAAACCTTCACCTCAAACGAATTTCTTGCGCCGGGCAATGCCAAGCAGACCCAGCAAGCCGCTGCCGAACAGCCAGACCGCTGCTGGGATGGGAACCGGCGCGGTGTAGGCGCCTGACCCGCTGAGATGCCATTGCACCGTACCATTGGTGGGGAAACCGGCATAACCAGGGTCTTCACTGTTGTCGACAAACTCGTTCGCGAACATTTCGAAAGTAAACGTCGTCGTATTTCCTACCGTGCTCGCGCCGGTGATGGTTGTGCTGAAGTTAATGCCCGCGCCACCATTCGTCCCCAGCGTGTAATATGTGCCAGCCCACTGTCCTTCCAGCACGTTGAAATGCAGAAAGGCGGAATGGGTTCCATTTGTGGGTATCCCACCCATGTACATCCCGGGACCGTAAGCGTTCCCCCGCGAGGCTGCCCATGGTCGGGGCCAGAAAGTAAAACAACGGGCCATATGCAGGCACTGCCTGTTGAAGACTCGGGTTCGTGCCCGCCGTCGGCGCAGCCGAGCCAGAAAGAGAAGGATCAATCCCAGGATTGCCCGGCGTGCCGGTCACGCCGGTCATCTGCCCGGCGTCATTGAACGCCCAGGTTTCACCGCCAACGATGGCGTCTTTCTGTAACGGTGAACCACTCTGCAAGGCTACACCGGTTGGATCGCAGAAGCGGAACTCCGCTCCAGCTACCCAGCCGATGCCGGAGCACGCACCCAGTATAGCAGCGGCCGCGGCGCTGTCCGTAAACGTCAGCACCAGCGAGGCGTGCGTCGCGGGAGCGATCATATTAAAGGTCAGGCCCAGGGTGACGGCCAGGAGTGTTTTATTCATTGTCGGTTTCATGTAGATGTCTCCAATTGGTGGTTAAGGAAGTTATCCCGGCGTGGCGGGAGATAACGATCAACACGGCGATCATCGGAAGATCCCTGGATCATCCGATAACAGCAACAACTGCCCGGGTGCCGGCCCGGTGGGCCTTCACCCGGGCGAGAGGGCTATGCTACCCGGCGACGCGCGGCGGCGAACAACCCCAGCACGCCGCTGCCGAACAGCCAGGCCGCGGCCGGGATCGGTACCACGGTATGGACGCCGCTGCCTTGCTGATGCCACTGGAACGTCCAACCGCTGAAACCGGCGTCACCCGGATCTTCCCCGCCGCCCAGGCTGCAACCAGCCGCCAGCGCGCCGTCAATACACTCGTTGGCGAACAGGTGGAAATCGAACGTAGTAGTGTTGCCCAACGTCACGACATTGGAAATGTCGGCAATGAAGGTCATGCCACCACTCGAGGCGCCCAAGGGGAACCAGGTGCCGCCCCACTGCGCCTCGAATACTGGCGCCGTGATAAACGGAATATTGCTGCCGGCAACCGGCACGCCACCGACATAGGTCGCGGGGCCATAGGCCGTCCCGGCCAGAGTGCCCGTTATCGGGGCGAGCAAATTAAAAGCCGGTCCGCCGAAAAACGTATTTTGATGCATCGTTGGATTGGTACCAGGCGTGGGTGCGGCTGAACCCGGGACGCTGATCGCGCCCACATTGCCTGGCGTGCCGGTCACGCCCGTCATCACGTCAGCGTCGCTGAAGGTGTAGGTTTCGCCGCCGATAATTGCATTTTTCTGTAAAGGAGATCCAAAACCCAGTGAATCGCCAGTGGGAGTACACAAGCGAAACTCCGCCCCCGCGGTCCAGGCAATGCCGGAACACGCGCCGGGCTTGGCCGCCGTCGCGGTGCTGTCCGTGAACGTCAGCACCAAGGAGGCGTGGGCGGCGGGGGTGACAATATTAAAGGTCAGGCCCAAAGCGGCGGCCAGAAGCGTTTTCTTCATTGTTGGTTTCATTGTGGTACTCCTCCAAGTTTTTGGATCGAAAAGTCATCATGCAGTCTATTAACTTGCGTGACTTCAAATTACCTTACGCCGAAACGCAACAGCGAACAAGCCCAAGAGCCCCTAACCGGACTACCAGATGGCGACAGGTATTTGTCAGGGGCTCGATGTCACCGATGTCGCTGACATTGATGCAGCTTCGGCATAGGGCTGGATCATGGCAGTCAGCACCCGGCAATTGAACGCGACCACGATGCGCTCGGACTGGCCGAAGTACGGTGTCTGCTCATGGAGCACATAGTTGGGAAACAGGAGGAGCATGCCGTCCTCCGGCCTGATATAGATGGGCCGTTCCACCATCAGGCCGGGATCGTAGCGGCCTTCGTAGTGACAGTTGGCCGAACGTCTCGGATTGTAGAACTTGGTGCACCCGCTATAAGGCTCGATCGTGCGATCGACATCGCCCGCCTGCACGCAGTACACCCCGCACCAGGCACAGGAGCCGTGATCGTGCACGCTCTGGTATCCCGCCGTAGCCCGTCACGTGAAACCAGGCTTCGTAAACCGTCGCGATGTTCGAATCGGCCGGCACCGGCTCGGTCGCGGTGGCGCGCACCATGAACCTCACCGCCTGATCGCAAAAGACCGCGAGCTCCCTGATCTCCGGTTCCGGGTGCGTGAACAAGTCAAACTCGCTTTCCCACTGCTGACCGCCCTTGTTGGGCCATGCCTTTTTATTCTTGTGTTTGTTGCCTTGCGCCTTTTTTTGCTTGAGCAGGTGCGCGAGGCGGGGGTTCAGCTCCCGGTAAGCCGGGTACGTACATTGCCCCATTGGCGTGGACCAATTCGGGGTGACTTTCATGTTGATGCTCATGCCCATGGGAGAACCTCCTCCTGATTCCACAACACGGGGTTATGCGCATAAATTATTTTGCGGCAAGCTTATGCGCCTGTCTCGCTTTTACTCCCGAAACCATTGCCGGTGCACGTTTCGCGCCCTCTCCGGCCATGGCGTCCCGAACCGCATACGCACCAAACGCGCCTGTGTGCAAGAGAGGGTGTGCCGTGGGCTGGAAAAGCAGGGACTTAGCGGACGCCCGACGGGTCGAGCGCCGCGAGCAACGGCCCCAAATGGCGTTCATAAGCGCGCCACCGGCCGATCGAGGACCGGTACATGGGCCGGCGCACCTGCTCGTAACTGGCGGTGTTCACGGCGCGGCCGGACTCGTAGAAACGCAGGCAACGATCGTCCCAGGGCAGGCCGCAGAATTCCACCAGACGGCGGCTCCAGGTTTCCTGATCGTTGACCATGTCTTCGTAACGAATCTCCAGGAACGGGAGCCGGATCACCTTTTTCCAGTGCTGCATCAACCGCTGGTACTCGCGGTAATACAAACCGAGATGCGTCAGGTCGGCGCTGTAGGCGTGACGCGCGCCGAAATCCTGAAAATAACAGGACAGGCAGGTATCGCACGGGTCACGCAGACAGTGGATGATGCGAGCCTGCGGGAACAGCAGCGCGATAAGGCCGAGCAATAAAAAATTTGACGGCAACTTATCCGTTACGCGCACGGCATCCGCCGACAACGCCGCAAGATGGTCGAGGTAACGCCGTGCCAGCGTGTCCAGCGCGGGCTGGTTGAGCTGCTTCATGCAATGCGGATGGGGCTCCTTCGTGCCCAGCAGGCCGGGAAGTTCCGCCATGAGGCCGAAAACATCCTTCAGCTCGCCCGCGCCATATACTTGCGGGTGACTGGCGAGGATCTGCTCCACCAAAGTGGTTCCGGAGCGCGGCATGCCGACAATGAACACCGGCCGGTCGGAGCGCACCGCGGCACGCGGGGCAGCAGCCATGAAATCGGCGGTATAGGTCGCGATAAGATCATCCACCAGACGCACCTGGCTCGCAGGGTCGTAGGACTGCTTCACTACTTCGTTTGCCTTTTTGTAATGTTGAAACGCGCTTTCGTAGTCCTTGGCGGATTCGTACAGTTTGCCTGCAACGAAATGCAGCTGCTGGCGATCCGCTTCCGTAAACCGCGCCTCCCGAAGCAGGTCCTCGATATACCGTATCGCCTCGTCCTGGCGGCCGACGCGCTTGCCAATGGAACCGAACACAACCGCCACCGTCGGCTCGCTCACCCGCGACTCGACCAGCGGTCGCAGGATATCATGCGCCTTGTCTTGATCGCCGAGCTTTTCGTAAACGTTCGCCAGAACGCCCAGTAGCCGTGGCTCGCCGGGAGTATCCCGCAACGCGGATTCGAGACATTGCCTAGCTTCGTCGTACCGGGTCAGCGTGGTCAGCGTATTGCCGAGGTGAACCACCGCATCAGTCAGCCGGGGATTGCGCTGCAGCGCCTGGCGGAAACAGTGGACGGCCTCGTCAAGATTGCCCATGTATTGATGCAAGTGTCCGGTTCTGTTTAAAAGATCCGGATCATCCGGCGATAATCGCTGAGCCTGCTGGTAGGCGGCCAGCGCGTCGCGGAAATTACCTTGCGTCAACAACGCCTCTCCCAACGCGGACCAGGTTTGAGTATCACCCGGGCGAATCTGCGCCGCGCGCCGGAACGACGCCACGGCCTGATCGCCGCGGCCGAGATGCTGATACGTTGATCCCAAGGTACAGTGAACTTCGGCGTTTGCGGGGTTGAGGCGTGCCGCCTCCTCGAAGCAAGGCAGCGCCTCCTCGAATCGCTCCAGTTGCAGCAGCGCCGCGCCAAGGTTGTTGTGCGCTTCAAAAAAGCCCGGCAGTAACTTAGACGCCTGCCGGTAATTTTCGGCGGCGGCTGCAAAATCGCCCATCTGGCGATAGGCATTGCCCAGACTGAAATAGGCGCGCGCGAAACCGGGACGAAGACGCAGCGCCTGCCGGTGGCTCGCGATCGCCTCCTCGAATTTTCCCCGAGCTTGCAACACCAGGCCCAGGTTGTCGTAAGCCTCGGCGCTGGGTTGCAGCGAAATCGCCTGACGCAGGCAACGCTCGGCATCATCGAACTGGCCCATCTGCCCATTGATCGCGCCCAGCATGAACCAGGATTCGGCATCCGACCTGTCTTTGGCGCAGACTTCGGCATACAGCGCACGTGCCTCGTCGAGCCGGTTGCTCCGGGCGAGATCCAAGGCTCTTTTCTTCTTCGATTGCATCAGAACGTTCGGTGTGGGCATGGCACGATTAACCAGTCTGCCGGCCTGCTGCGTTTCGCCAATTGACTAGAGCGGGGGGAAGTCCAAAATCTCAGCCAGCACGTTATGATGTATTTGCTTCCCGAATGCGGCGGCAGGCCTTGGTGTTCATGCGTCCAGCCGCTGGGGAAAACAAGAACCGCACCCTGTTCAGGCTTGATCTTGCAGTTTTGCAGCTTGAATTCGGTTTCTCCTCCCGCCTCCACCGTGTTCAGATAACTCACTATGCTGAGAAAACGGTAACGGGTGCCGGCATCGGCCCCATCGCCGTGCCAGCCGTAATGCTCGGTGTCGTCCCGGTACTTTAGCAGGGTGAATGCCTCGGTATGGATATGGGTCACGCGCCGCAGAATGGGATATTTGTTCCGATACATGTCGTGTCGAAAGCTTTCTGGCAGGACTGAGACAAGGCGGCATACAAGCTGTTGCCGCAATTGGCCGGACTCAGCACCAGCCCGGTGCTTCTCCGCACGGTGCTTTCCGTGCCTCCCCCCTGCCCCATCACGATTTCGCGGCGTGACGCCGCGCCGCTGCTTTCCAGGATATCGATCAAGCTCCGGCATAGAGCAGGATCAACAATGTTCGGAAAAACTTCGATCAAATCACTCATAACAAAATCCTTCAAGAAAAATAAAACCAGCGTTGCTCGCGAACATTCAATTTCGGACTTGCACGAGAGTGGGGAAAAGACTTTTTCAGCAGCCTGTTAGAGTATGAAATGACCCGACGCGCGTTGTCGGCAGCAGCGGCTCTGGTTATGCGTCAATTCCGAACAAAATAAATTACCTTATTATCATGAAGACGTCTCACACTTTCCATAAAATCACTCTGTTCAACACTTGATCTTTTATTAACTGCTTTAACCAAGCTGGCGTAACTCCTGCCTTCTTTACTGCATAATACTATTTCTCGATCTATCGGAGTCAACGGAAACTTGTAAAAACGATAGCTATCCTCTCCTGCATCGCTGGTAAAAAAACGGTACTCAGAATTATAACCACTAATATTTTTTCCATATTCTATCAGGCTCGATCTTGGCCAGCTAAATATTTTACAATCCTTGATCTCGTTGATTCCTGGTGGCTCAACCCGTCGGGCTCTATCTGCGCAAAAAAAGGTATGCACTTTTTTGTATCCATCGAATATTTCCAGCAAAGAATACTTTTCCAGTGTGGAAAGACCTGCCATTCGTTTCGCTAACGCCGGAAACGGCCGTAATGCCGGATTCCATACGGGCTCATCATCAAATTGCAAAAATCTTAAATCCGCGGTATCCAAAAAACGGAATATCCCTTCTACGGAATAGACATTTTCATTTACGTGCAAAAAGGCATCCACTGCCTCCTCTATTTTATAATCCTTTACTGATAAATAGCTCTTAATCGTTGGCGACAACGACAGCCGTAACGGTTCCTTGCTGATACGAAGATAGTCGGCGATTTCACGCAGTACTTCCATTCGTTCAGAAAATCTTGTTCTATCTTTCTCCAGTATATTTAAAGACTTTTGCAGGAGACTGATTTCATAACGCCCATATCCTCCATAGAGCATGAGGAGCATCATCCCATCCGGCTTCATTTTCTTCCTGATATTCTTTAAGCCGGTTTCCGGCGACGGCAGGTGATGTAAAACCCCCGTGCAAATAACAAAGTCAAAATAATTTTCATATTCAGCGCCCATATAGGAATCTAATTCCATTATGTCGCCTTCAATGACCTTGACGTTTTGAAGGTTGTAATGCTTTACGTAGCCGCGTACTTTTTCCAACGATCCGGGAGTAACGTCAAGGAGCACAAACTCCGATTCGGGTTCGTTTATAGCCTGAAAGATAAAATTCTCCCCGGTCCCGCATCCGGCATTAAATATTTTCAGTCCCCTTTTTGCCTTTTCCCCAGTTACGATTTCTATAGCCATTCTTGTGCTAAAGAAATGCTCGCTGGAACTCTTCGCCACTGCCAACAGGTTTTCTATATAGTTCAGATCCCTTTTTGGATAGGGGTATCGTTCGTACATTTCTCTGATTTGCTGAGTTATCGTATCCATAATCGAATAGCGAATAGAGGACGGATTGAGGCACCCCCGCATCTTCCCGTACTCCTGCGTCGCACGCAACATGGACAAGCATCTCGCGTAGTCGCTACACGGCCACCGGCAGCGGCAGCGATAATCGGGAAATAAAAAAGGGACGTGAAGCCGGGACAGATCTGATCCCGGTTTTCTGTTTTAAATAAATCGAGCCTGAGCTATCCCAGGTTTCGGCAAATAACGCGCAACCGGTAAAGCGGATAACAAGTCATGACAAAAAAATGCCCCTCATACGAGGGGCATGGTCTTCAGTTTACAGGCGTTTACCGTTTCAACGATTACGCCGGCGCCGCCAGATCAGGAAGCCGAAACTGCCGAGCAGCATGGCCAGCAAGGTCGGGTCGAACTTGGCGCGCGGGTTGATCGTGCAGCCGCTAAGCGGATCGGTATTAAGCTCAGCGATTGTAGTTGTTGATGTGTCCGCAGTGGTGAACGACCAGCTATCATTCGCTGCCAGGTTATTACCTGACACATCCTCGGCCGTCGCCGCAGCCACCGTTACGGTGTATGTCGTGAGGTTAGCAAGAGTCGAGATTGGGCTGAATATAAAGACAGTTTGGGCCGCATTGAACGTCACTGGACCTGCCACAGCTCCACCCGGTCCCGTGACCGAGATCGAGCCCGCAGTGGATGCCTTCATCGCCTCACTAAATGTAATCGCAATACTGGTTGTGGCCGACACGCCTGTCGCGCCCGATGACGGCGAGCGCGTTGTAACTGTCGGCGTAGCGCCATCAGCACCAGCGGCTGTGGTAAAGGTCTTATTGGCACCTATCAGTGGATTGCCTCCCGTGTCCTGGGGGCCAGCGTTGAACGAGACCGTATGGAGCGTACTGGCCGCAAGTGGCGGAGTCGTGATAGGAAAAACAAATGTGGCGTTATTATTGTATGCTGTCGGCGCCCCCACCGTTTCGCCCGTCAGACCGATGGAACCGGAATTAACCGTAGCTGGATTCATTGGTTTGCTGAAATTTACGCAAACTTCCATCAGCGATGTAGAAACACCAGAGACTCCGTCCGCTGGGCAAACGCTGGATACCGTCGGTGCGGCCGTGTTTGTGTATACGCCGCTGCCCTGCATATGCCACTGCGCCGTCCAGCCGCTGAAGCCGGCGGAACCTGGGTCTTCAACGCCACCACCAGCAGTACAACCTAATGCTCCACCCGCCCCGTCAATACACTCATTGGCATATATGTGAAAATCAAACGTGACGGTGTTGCCTGTCGTCACAACATTAGTGATATCAGCGATAAAGGTAATCCCGCTCGCGGTATCGATTCCATTTGCACCCGTAAATGATTGCCCCAGCGGAAACCATGTCTGACCCCACTGCGCCTCCAGCACGGGCGCCAGAATGAACGGGACATTGGCACCAGCCGTGGGTACACCACCAATATAGGTTGCATTCCCATATGCCGTTCCGGCCAGCGAGCCTGATACCGGCGCCAGGAAGTTAAACTGCGGCCCGAAAAATGCCGCGTTCTGCTGCCAGGTAACGTTAGTACCCGCCGCAGGCGCGGCGGAACCCGGGAAAGTCGCTCCCTCAGGATTGAGGGGAGTGCCGGTTATCCCGGTCAACACACCGGCGTCGTTAAACGTGTAGGTTTCGCCGCTTGAGATCGTATTTTTCTGCAGCGGAGCACCACCGCCCAGACCTCCATTGGGATCGCACATGCGGAATTCGTTACCAGCTGTCCATGCGATGTTGGAGCAGGTGCCGGATTTGGCTGGCACCGCCGTGCCGTTGGTGAAGGTCAGCACCAGACCGGCATCCGCGACCGAAATGGAACCGGCCAAGGCAAGGCCCAGACTGGCAGCGAGAACTGTTTTTTTCATGGAAAGGCTCATTGTATTACTCCTCCAAAATCATGCGGAAATTCAAACCATGCCTGAATCAGAAGCGCAGGCCATAGGCGAAGCTGAGCGATGTCTGGGACATGGTAATACAGGCATTGTCTTCGCCCACGGGCAAAGGCGAGAACGCCGTGGGCCCGCAAATCGTGTTCTCGAAGGCATGCATGAGGGTGAACGTGAAGTCGCTGTCCTTGTCCATCGCTGTGGTGAAACCGAACGTGACGTGTTCTTCGACGGTCGCCGGGGCCAGCATGTTGAACAACACCTCTTCTTTCGGGATCGGCGACTTGCCGTAGTTCAGCCCGCCGCGGAGTGTCAAATCTCTGGCATACTTGTACTCGACGCCGAGCTTGTAAGCGGTTTGATTTTTCCAGCCGAAACCGAGCCCGAGGTCACCACCCGTTTTGCAGGGATCCTGGTTCGCAGGATCACAGAAAGGATAAAACTTTCCGGAGTCATAGGCGAGAGGACCGGGGTTGCCGATGGAATCCACGTCATTCCACATGACGCGCTGAATGTCGGCGACTACCTTGAACTTGGGGGTCGCCTGCAGGGACATGCCCACCGTATAGCTCTCCGGTATGTCGAACTCGCCGTGATTGGCGAAGAGTCCGGTATAACGGTTGAATTTCTGCATCTCGATACGGGGGGCATATACCAAACCAAGGTGCAATTTCTCATTAAAGTAGGTTCCGAGCCAGCCGAGCCGGTAACCCCAGCCAAACCCCCAGTCGTAGCCGTTGTTGGTGAGATGCGCGTTATCGGATGAATAGCCGCGCGAGGCGAAATCCTCCAGGCCGAAAGCCCGGAAGGTCTGCGCGGCTATGGAGAGCGACGCGCCAATGCTGTTGTGCTCGTCGAGCTTGAACGCGAGGCTTGGCAGCATCTGCATTTGCATCAGGAAAACACCGACCCGATCGTAGGCGAGGCCGCTCTTGTTGAAGAAGTTCTGCGGGTAGTTGGTTCCCAACCCGGCTCCGATGACGGCCATGCCCATGGCGAAGGGTGTGCCCGGAGCAGAGAGTACAGCGCCCAGCGCGGGGATGGGAAAGAGATCGTCATTGCTTTGGGTGTCTGCCGGAAACTCCGAGCTCACATGATTAACAGCGCGCGGCGGCCGGAACAGTTCGATCGTCAGATCCAGGCGCGCCTCCCCCACCGCTGTCATCAGCGCCGGGTTGTAACCGGCGGCCATCCCGTCCACGGGATTGGCCACGCCGGCGCCGCCGAGCGATGTCGCCTTGGCGCCGTAACCGATCATCCACATGCCGTTAGTGGCATGGGCGGGAATAGATACCGTCATTGCCGCCAAAACCAGACAGGTTGCCCGCCATATCATTTTTGCGGCTGATGCCGTTTCGTTCATTATTACTCTCCTCCTGATCCTAAAAAATACACGCATGTAAATCTGTTCTTGTCTGCCATTATGTAACACGGCTCTTGCCATGTTCAGAATGGACAATCTCTACAAGTCCTTGTAGAAAGTTTTTTCGCTTGATGGGGGAAATTACGTTAGCGGAATATAGTTAATGACATCGTCTTATTTTAATGACGACACTATCGTACATCACTATATATTAGTAAATTCCTTACATTCGCAGACATGGCTTCATGGCCATATCCCTAGTGAAACCCCCTACCCATGCGACTTATATATCTATGTTGCACATTAGTATTTATAAATGTCAAGCTGGTTATGGCGCTGCTCCACTTGGGAGCCTGCCAGACAGCGGGAATCTGTAAGAAAACTCATACAATATGCAATGGACACTACCCAGTTTGCCATGCGAGTATCCTGCAATAGCACCCTAATGGGCTTCGTGCCAGAATTGATTATTCGGTTTTCTGGGCACCCACTTAAGTTGCTACCCGCATGGGCCGTCATTCCGTATAACCACGATAACCAGACGAGCTGCGGGCTGAGCCGAGGACCGGTTATATACCCGATGATTTTCTCGTAGTTTCCCATCACGACCCAAGCAAGACACGCTGGCGCGATTGCGACATCAACGCTGAATGCCATTGCGGAGCAGAAAACCGATTGTTCCCTGGATCAGCGGCGCCGTTCTCGCGGGCGGCGCCGTTTTTTCATACCCGGGGCGCGATTACGTCCTGGTCGGCCTGATGCTGTTTCTCCCCCTGCTCGACCGTGTCTGGCAGGTCCCGGCCATCCCCCGTTCCCGATCGCATTATCTGGCGTGGGCCGGGTTGCTGATTTCCGGCATCGCGCTCCTAGCTTGGCGGCCATCGGAAATGCCGTTCACGATTTCCACGCTCTTGACCGCGACGCAGACGCGGCACCCCCAGTGTGTTAGATTTCGCCGATGCGTTATATAGAAGGCAGGCGCATGCAACAAACTGGCTTAACGCCGGAACGGGAACATTAGCGCACGCCGAAACGCCGCGAAATTCCGGCCAGTGAACCGCAAACGACTGTTGCAGCGCCTCGCCCAAGGCGCACTGCAAAATGTGGCATTTCGCGACATGGTCAGCTTGGTGGAGGGCTTCGGGTTTCGGTTACAACGTACCACAGGAAGCCACCATATCTTCGTCCACCCCAATGTGCCGGAGCTTGTGAACCTGCAAGACGTCAGGGGCGAGGCTAAACCGTACCAAATCAGACAGTTTTTGCGTCTGGTCGAACGCTACAGTTTGAGGCTAGACTAAGAACCATGAAGGATTATCACATCAACATTTTTTACAGCGAAGAAGACGGCGGTTTCATCGCCGATATCCCTGACCTCGACGCCTGCTCAGCCTTTGGAGCCACACCCGAGGAGGCGCTGCGGGAGGTAGAACGCGCCAAAGCGGCCTGGATCGAAGCAGCGAAAGAGGCGGGTAAGCCCATCCCGCCGCCGCGCTATCGACCACTCATCTACCAAGTCGGTCGTTGAGATTCTGGCGACGTAGGTCGATCGGGATAGTGAAGACGCAGCGCCTTGAGTCATCGGTGCTTACGACTCCACAACGATCCTCACCGACATCAGGTCCGGCAGGCACTGACGACGGCGCGCGGCCTCTCCTCCCTGCGGGGGCGGGGGAGGGATTTCCGATTTTCTTGAGACGTCCTAACCATGCGGGCTACTTGCTTCAAAATCACAACAGCACGTAGCCCGGATGCAGGCGCGCAGCGCCGGAATCCGGGGAGATATTATTTTCCCGCATTGCGCTTCGCTCTATGCGGGCTACTTGCTGATTCCGCGTTACTTTCCCTGGATCAGCGGCGCCGTCCTCGCGGGCGGCGCCGTTCTTTTTTACCCAGGGCGGGATTACGTCCTGATCGGCCTGACGCTTTTCTTGCCGCTGCTCGACCGTAGCTGGCGATAAAAAGTCACTTTGCGCAGCACGGATGCAGGCGCGAAGCGCCGGAATCCGGGGAAGCATTAACAAACCCGGATTGCGCTGTGCACACGCTCACGTGAAGAAACTTCATCCTGTGGGAGTTGGGTGATTGCCATGACCTTCCGTGTTCCGACAGAATTTAGGGGGACGGAACTTGCATGGAGGAGCACAGGTCGACCCTTGTATGATTTCCTGCTAGTCTTTAACGCTGATCGATACAGAGATACTCCGATGGCCTTGGCCGACAAAATCTACGAAGCCGTTAAGCCGCTGCCCGAAGCGCTGGCCCGCGAGGTGCTCGATTTTGTCGAATTCCTGCGCAATCGCCGTGAGCACGCGAGTCACGACAATCTCGCCGCAGCACAAACATTGAGCATGGCCGGCGTGTGGGATAACCCGGACGACGAGATCTGGAACGATGCCGCATCCGGGTGAGGTCGTCCTGATCCCGTTTCCATACACTAATCTCGCCACCGCCAAGCGGCGGCCCGTTCTTGTGCTGCGGCCGGCGGATACTTTCGGTGATTTTCTCGCGGTTGCCGTCACTTCCCAGACGGGACACCAGGACGCTATGCCACTGACACAGGCGGACTTTCAGAAAGGCATCCTCCCCAAGCCGAGCTATGTGCGCACCTCCAAGCTGTATACGCTTAACGAACGCATCATCGCACACCGCTTCGGCGCATTGACTCCAGAGGCCTTTGCGCGTGGATCGGCGGCGCGGCCCTCACAGGCTGCGCCGTTTCCGTTTACGTAAACCTCAATAGCTTC
>C687J35174_10004099_pt1 | contig 19767 bp, 23 predicted proteins | sample RifCSPhighO2_01_FD_35174 | JGI IMG/M metagenome (IMG submission 35174) | reverse complement strand
CGGTCTGAAAAATGAGTCGGACCGGCTGGGAAGACAGATTAAATATATTGAGAACAGACACAATATCTCTCCCAAACCAGCCAAACAACCGGAACCTTCTGCCGAACAAACATCGCCAGAATATGACGACTATAGACGATTCGAATACTGAACCTAGCCTACTTCCCAAAATACTTCTCTAAAATCTTCTTGACAACCGGCGCGGCAACTACCGAACCCTCCCCAGCTTCTTCGACAAGGGCTGTGGCAACAATTTGAGCTTGGCTGTCCCCTTCGGCAGACCCGTAAGCGGTAAACCAGGCATGGGTTTTTTCACCCACTGTTTCTGCTGTACCAGTTTTACACGCAACGCGAGGAGTAAAATTAAAAAATATTCCTGCTGTTCCACCCGGGGAACACGCCCCAACCATTCCCTGACGTACCAAGTCCAACGTTTCCTCCTTGAGTCGAAGATCCCGGCAGGAATTTGAAATTTGAAATTTGAAATTTGAAATTTGCGACTCCTGGTCTATAACATGAGGAGGGCATATCTTACCACCAGAGGCAATAATTGAAGTAATCTGGTTTATTTGCAGAGGAGTCGCGGCCACATCTCCCTGCCCGATACTTGTGTTATAAGTGTTCCCCAAGTACCAGCGCTCTCCTTTTGTTTTTAACTTCCAATCCGGGTTTGGCATTAAACCTGCGGCTTCTCCTGGTAAATCTATCCCCAATTTTTTCCCTAAACCAAATTTTTCTGCCCACGCGGCCAAACTGTCAATCCCGACTTTTTCTCCGGCAATATAAAAAAATGTGTCTGTTGAGCGGGTAATTGCCTTGACGATATTCATCTCACCCTCTCCCTTCCCGAACCGCGTAAAATACCAATTCCTAAACTTTAACCCCCCTGCCTCAACATAACCAACGTCTGTATATTTAAAATTTACGTCCAAGACACCTTCTTCTAAACCCGCAACAGAAGTGATAATTTTAAAAGTCGACCCCGGGTGATATGCTCCACCTATTGCACGGTTAAAAAAAGGTAGAGCAGGGTCTTCGGACCATTTGTTATATTTTTGGTTTATTTCGTTGGGATTAAACGCAGGAAAAGAAACAAGTGCCAACACTCCGTTTTGCGAATCGGCAACAACTACCGCCCCTTTTACCAGAGGGCTGTTACTGTTTCTTGGCAGTCCTTTTTCATCAGGCGCAGATTTTAGAGCCTCGTACGCTGTTTCTTGAATACCTGAGTCAATTGTTAATTTAATTGTGCTTCCCGGCCGTGGGTCGCGCCTTCCCAAGCGGCGAACCAAACGTCCGCGGGCGTCCACCTCGATTAATTCTTCCCCGTTCGTTCCGCGAAGTATACACTCGTATTCTTTTTCTATCCCCATTCTGCCTACTAAGTCTTCAAGCTGATAACTAGATAACTTACTGGTAACTGGATACTGGCAACTAGCAACTTTCCCGATTTCATCGGAGTTCGCCTCATTAACATAACCAACCAGATGCGCGGCAATTTCAGCTTGCGGATACTCACGTCCAACATCTATCAATAAGCGGCTGGCTTCTTCACCACCAATGGCGATAATTCTCAACGCTCTTTCCCGTTCAATTTTCTCTGTTTTTTCAACTACACCGCCAGTTGTAAACGTGGCAAGTTTGTAAACCGGAGTGTTGCGGGCAAGCGTTATATTATTGCGATCCAAAATTTCCCCCCGCTCAGCTTTAACAGGAATTCTGCGGATCCTGTTGCCTTCAGCCAAGCCTCTGTAGTAGGAACCGGAAACAATTTGCAAATCGGCGAGTCTTCCTAAACCGACAACAAAAAAAATAATGATGAGTACTACTAATAGCACCCACCGGTTTGAAGGACCTATCCGCGCAAACGGATCACGTCTGGTATATGTTCTGTGCTCAATCTTATTTCCAAACGACGCGTTAAGCAATTTGGGAGTTCCTAGTTTAACCATTGTTTAAATTCTAATTTTTCCAGCAATATCCGGACGCCAAATAAAATTAAAGACTAAATACGAGAATACAAAGATCAAGATTAAAGGGAAAATTTCTACATATCCGAAAAGAAGTTTTCCTCTCACAGCATTAAGCGCTACAACAAATACCGAAAGCACGAAACTGTGATTGAGCGCCACTCTTTCTTTAAAGAAAAGAGTTAAAGCCAAAGCCGATAAAAAAATTAAAGATGTCACTCCTAACGTTTGGTTTTGCAATAAATCAAAGATTAATCCCGAAGCGAGTAACGGCAATCCAAGAGAACTGGTACGCGTAATCAGGAAAAAGACAACGATAAGCCCTTCGATAAAAACCACAGGCAAAAACGTTCCCTGCAATAAAGCAAAAGTAAACGACAGTAAGATAAACAAGTTTGTCATCAAATGATGAATAAACGCCTAGACATATTTAGAACTTAGTAATGAAAAACACATGGGTTAAATCACTTAAATCTATTGCAGTTATAACTTCTGCCTGCTGGAGTGCGGAATTACTGCTGGTCAAAACTTTTGTAATCGAGCCAAGTAAGAGTTCTCCCGGGAAATTTGCCTCGCCCGAAGTCAAAACCAAATCCCCTTTATTTATTGTTTCGCGCGATAAGACTTGTTCAAGAATAACTCTACCGCCGCGGCCTTCTAAAATACCTGAAGCGTGCTGGTCAAGAGTGTTTTTATCGCGCACAATTACCGGGATTTTACTATTAATATCAGTAATTAGGATCGTTTTTATTTGATTGCCGACTTTTCCTACTGTCTTACCCACATATACCCCTGCTCTCCCGTATTGACCTATGTTTGGTGCAGTAATCACCACAGTTCCCACACTTGGATCTGTGTCGCTTACCAAAAAAATAGTATCTCCCACCCGGGAAATAACCTGAGCTGGGGTAAATTTCCAATTTTGCGGAAGGCCGGAGTCTAATAACCTGCGCATTTGTTTGTTTTCGTCTTCTACGGCTTTGTAATTTGCCAAGCGGGAGAGAAGTTCCGCCTTTTCCGCGTTAAGTTTTACTATTTTCTCTTCTAAATTTTTTGTTTCACCCCAAGCGAAAAACGACTTAAAATTCTTCTTCGTTTCTGTCAACTGGTTGCGGACAGGGTCAGAAATCTTTCGCCCTGCTGAGTGAATAAAATCCAGAAGCTGCCTGGAATCTAAAAACAAGAAAGTTCCGGCGATAAAGAAATATAAAACGAGAAGATATGTCTTACTCGAGTTAGTACGCATCCAAGCGTATTGTACCAAATATTACTTACTGGTTGGAGTCTCTTCTGTGTACCAATCTTCGTCTTCAATTCTTGGCGGCACAGGTAAATAAGGCGGTGGAGCTCCCTGAGGAAGAACAAATTTTTCTACTCTTATGCGACGGATTGTTAACAACCGCCGTCCGTCGTCATCATCGTTACAATAAATCCGCATCTCAGTAGCAACCGGGCGGCCTCTTTCGTCATGGCGCTCCTCCATATTTGCCTCGGCTTTCATAAAATATGATTCTGGAGGTTCTGAATCATGTGGGTTTGGCACAACTTTTGTGGTTAAAAATCCAATGACAGGAAACAACTTGACGTCGTATAACTTTCCCGGGGTTTCTGAAGCGCCCTTAATCTCAGACATTGCTACACCTTATTAACACACAAGCCTCGGGTCAAGTGAAATTTTTTTACAGTTCCTTCCGGCAATTCTAAAACTTTGTCATATTTTGGATTCCAGACAAAAATTCTGTTTGGAGCAAGGTTTTGCCTTAGTTTTACTATTCTGTTATTTTTGTCTAATACTGCTACATCAATCGGAAACTTAAGGAAAAAGGTGTGAATGCCAAAACGGGTTTGGATTAAAAGCGGGTATGGTTTCTTTTTCCCAACTAAACCGAAGGTTCTTTCTTTAATTCCACAGACAATCCTTGCTTTAATTCTCACTTAAGAAGTGTAGCAAATATAAGGGACTTTGTTACTGTGGCTTTATGTATCCTTTGTGGCCGCGTGGTTCTACGTAAAAAAAGATTACTTTGGATTCGGGGTCAATTCTGTACATTATCCTAGCGTCGTCTCTTTTCATTTTTTTATATTTTTCTCCATTGACGAAATAACGGGGACGCAGATTCTTAACCGTATCCGGGAGAAGAATTAAACTCTCTAATGCGCGAACAATACTATCTGCCTTATTTGCCAAACTAACTCCTTCCTTCGTCATAAGTGAGCGCAAATCTTGCCAGCGCTCAGGAGTATTTTCCCCGTGCACCGGTAAATGAAACTTTGGATTGTCGGGACTTCTTTTATTTGTAATGTAAAATAACTTCCAGCCAAAAAATGGGTCACGGGAGAGCTCTTCTGTTTCCTGTTCTGTTTGCACAGTTTCTTGCTCAATCTCGGATAAAATTGGAGAGTTCGTAACCGTCTCGTCTGCGATTCTTGAGTTGTAACCTCCAGAGTTAAGACTTTCAAACATGCAGTTTAGTGCCCATTTAAAATTTGCCCTTATCCACTTCTTTGTAAATTTGTAAAATTCATTTATCATCGCCTCATACTTTTTTTGGTCAATTTCCGGCATATCTTCTAACTTTATCCCATTCTCAGACCTGGCTGTGTCAACTACTGCAAAGATTAAGTCTTGGTAAGTCAAACCGGGCTGGTCTACAAATTCAATTAAAAAGTCTCTCTCTTCTTGTTTGGCACCAAAAAAGTGAGGCCGCAAATCATGATAAAGGGCAGAATAAGCCTTTTTGTCTTCTATTTTTAGACGCTCCCAGGAAAAACCATCGGCAGGTTGACCGCACAATAGTTTAATCATTTGCACTATTCCTGAAAGACCAGCAGGGCGCACTAAACTGGCTTCTTTAAATTTATTATCAAACCAAAGAGCAATAAATTCGCGGCTTGTCATAATATCCCAGTTATTTTTAAGAGTGGCATCCGTATAATAATTGAATGTATCAAAATGAGCCCTCACCATTCTCTCGCTTCCCAACAGTCTGAGTTCCTCTTTTGTTAATCCCTCGGTAGCTATTTGGGTCAAAGGCACAGCTACGTCTAGATACATCAAAAAAGTAGGAAAATCTCTAATTTCTAACGGAAGTTTGGCGATCAATTCGCGCCGCCACTTTGCAACCTTCTCTGACTTTTCAACATGGCGGTCCCTGAGAGCTGTTAATTGACGGTTGATTTCTTTAGCATATTCTCTAAGCTGTTCCTTTTGTTCTCTATCTTCTGCAAGTTCTTTCTCTACAATTTCTTTGTTTGGTACGTTACTTGCGGCGAGCCAATCCGGTATCTCTGAAATTCTTATCATATCGACTTCACCCCCGCCTTGACCGCCGCCAGGCGAGGCAGGCCCGCCCGGACGAACTCCAAATCGTTGTGCCCCGTGTACATATGAAACAAATCCCGTATGTTGTCTTACAAAGTCGACCCATTGCCCTTTATTTCCGGAAAACCATGAGGGTTGAGAAATTTTTCCAATTTCTTTATCAAAAACTTTGTTGAAGATTCCTTTCACAGCGGGCTGGTGAACTATATCTGCACCCGGGAAACCTAAATTACTTTTGCCAAGCTCTTTTTGGGCTTTTAATTGAACTTCAAAACAAAAGTTGAAAAAATCTAAAACTTCTTCAGGTTTTGCACCAAGTTTTGGTAGTTCTTCATGTATTTTAAGGTAAGTCTCAGAAAAAATTATTGACTCATCAAGAGCGCTAAATCTGTTATGAATATCACGACCAATCTCTTTAAGCCGTTCGACTTTTTCAAGAGAATTATTGGCAAATCCATCAAGTGCTTGTTTTGAACGAAGTATTGAAACTTTCAAGCCATATATAAATTGTCTTTTTAAGGTAACTTCTTCAAACCGTGCCCCGCGGTAGTCAAATAGGTCAAGTTCGGTGGGTCTTGGAAATTCTTGTCCCTCGCGTGTTTGAAGCTCTGAAACCACACCTCTATTGTATCACCTTATAGGCTGGTTCACCTTTAACTTACCTCAACCCTCCCGTAACACGTACTTTGGCAAGAAGCCGGGGGTTTTCTAAAACTTTCGCCGTTCCCCGGGTTACGGCAGTTAACGGGTCGTCAGCAATCCAAACTGGAATCCCGATCTGTTCGGCTATAAACTGGTCTATACCCCGAATCAATGATCCGCCCCCAGCAAGCAAGATTCCCTTTTCCATAATGTCTGAAACCAGCTCTGGCGGAGACTCTTCCAAAGTTTCACTGACTCTTGCCGTAATTTGTTGAATTACCGGAGAAAGCGCTTCCCGGATTTCTAAAGAGGTAATCTTGATCGATTTTGGCAAACCTGTTTCTAAATCTCTACCGCGCACGACCGTTACCAGCTCTGGTTTTCTGGGCAAGGCACTGCCTATATTATGCTTTAAATCTTCTGCAGTTCCCTGCCCGATTAACAATGAGTAACGCATGCGAAGATAAGCAATTATTGCCTCATCCATCTCGTCTCCGGCAATGCGCAAACCCCGGTTTAACACAATGCCGCCCAAAGAAATCACTGCAATCTCGGTTGTGCCGCCGCCAATATCAACCACAAAAATCCCCCCGGGCTCTTCAACATTCATTCCAGCTCCGATTGCCGCAGCCATTGGCTCTTCAATTAAATATGCCTGTCGCGCTCCTGCTGAGAGAGCCGCCTCTTGTACGGCTCGGCGTTCAACCTCGGTTACGTCAGACGGGATACCAACAATAATCCGTGGCCTTGGAATTTTAGGAAAACCAACCCGCTTTGTACCCCCCGGTCTCTCGTGTACTTCACGGATAAAATGCGTCAACATTGCCGTTGTCGCGTCAAAATCGGCAATTACGCCGTCCTTTAACGGTCTAACTGTTTCAATTGTTTGCGGAGTGCGTCCTTCCATGCGCTTTGCTTGTCTGCCAACAGCCAAAATCTCTTTTGTTTTTTTATGCCGGGCGATAATTGAAGGCTCGCGAATTACGATTCCCTTGCCGCGCACATACACAAGAGTATTTGCCGTCCCCAAATCTATACCTATATCATGAGTAAAAAGAGAGAGGAAACTGTTTAACATGTGAATTTTGAGGGTAGCAGCACAAACCCTAGGCAAGTATAACACGCGTGATATGATGTCAGTATGGGACATATTTCGCTCTGGGCAGAAAGGACTATTAAGATAAGTTTTTACCTTCTCTTCTTCATCACTCCTTTTATTTTCAACCCTGGAAACTCTGAACTTTTCGAGCTTCCAAAAATGTATTTTATCTTCTTTTGTACAATTATTATTCTTACTACTTGGCTGACAAGGTCTGTACTGACTGGAACGTTTATCTTCAAAGGAACTTTTCTTGACATCCCGCTTTTACTTTTTTTCGGTTCACAGCTTATTGCCGCCTATTTTTCAATCGACCAGCATACTTCAATCTTCGGCTACTATTCGCGAGTCAATGGCGGCCTCTTATCTCTAACCTCTTATCTCTTATTATATTGGGCGTATGTTTCAAATATGGAGATACGTGATACGAAAAACGCGATACGGTATTTACTATCCTCGGCAGTCTTAATTTCTGTTTGGGGAATTTTGGAACATTTTGGAGTAAGCCCAAGTTGTTATCTTCTTAAAGGAGAATTGGACGCTAACTGCTGGGTGCAAGACGTCCAAGCCAGAGTTTTTGCCACGCTTGGACAACCCAATTGGATGGCCGCTTTCTTGGTTGCCGTTTTTCCGCTAACACTTGCAGAAGTATGGAATCTTATACAAAAACGCAATTATACACTCCTACATAGGAGTGTATATTTTTACTCTTGTTTTTTAATATTTATAGCAATAGTTTTTACCAAATCAAGGTCTGGGTTTTTGGGACTAGGAGCGGCAATTGCTGTATATCTATATTTTCTTTTACCGCAAAAACTTGTTTTCCGACTCTCTTACCTATTGATTATTCTTATTGCCGGAATCTTTTTTTGGCGATATAACTTCGCCGATTGTTTTGATCTAAACCCTAATCAGCTTACAACCTCAGCCGGAACCGAGTCGTGTAAAATAAGAGCGATTGTTTGGAAAGGTGCAATTGATGTTTGGAAAAACAATCCAGTCTTCGGCACTGGTCCTGAAACTTTTGCTTATTCTTACTATAACTACCGGCCAGTAGAACACAACAACACTTCCGAGTGGGAGTTACTATATAACAAAGCACATAACGAATACTTAAATTACGCCGCTAATACAGGGTCGTTTGGTTTAATAACTTATTTGTTGTTAATAACTTCTGCCCTGTTTTATATGTTTAATAATTTAAAATTTGAAATTTACAATTTGAATTCAAATTTAAAATTAAAAATTGCATTATTCGCCGGCTATACGAGTATACTTGTTACCAACTTCTTTGGTTTTTCAACAGCAGTCGTGAATCTTCTCTTTTTCCTTTTTCCTGCAATGGCTGTGTCGTTGACACAACAAACAACAGAGTACAAACAACACTGGCTGTGTTGGAAAAAGGTTTTATTCCTCATCTTTGTTCTATGTTCTTTGTTCTATGTTCTGTTGCAAATCACTATGTATTACCTTGCCGATTTGCAATATGCCAAGGCCGACAAATACGGTAAAAAAGGTCTTTACCAAGAAGCCGCAAAGGAGATGAAAAACGCTCTGTTTATGAGAAGTAATGAGCCGATCTATTATAACGAGCTGGCAGAACCAACAAGCTTTTTGGCTGTTTCCCAGCACGAACTTGGTCAAACGTCAGCGTCCCTCGACCTCGCAAAATTGGCAATCGATTCTTCAGCTGTCGCAGTGCAAATTTCTCCTTACAATATAAATTTTTTGAAAAACCAATCTCTTGTCTTTGCGCGTCTTTCTTTAATTGATCCGGTATATATAAATCAGGCAATTCCTCCACTGGAAACAGCAGCCAAATTAGCTCCAACTGATCCAAAAATCCACTACAATCTTGGAGTTTTGTACGAGCGCAAGGGAGAAAAACAAAAAGCAGAATTGATGTTTAAAAAGGCTCTGGATTTAAAACCAGATTACCAAGATTCAAAAGAAGCCATTCAAAAGCTTCAAATTAAATAGCACTTAGGTGTACAATACTCGCATGGTTCGCAAAGTTCTAACAGCCCAGGATCCGCGCTTAAGACACAAATCAAAGCCGGTAATAAAAATAGACAAAAAAATTCTAAAGCTTCTTGAGGATATGCACGACACTTTAAAGATACAAAAAGATCCGGAAGGTGTCGGACTCGCCGCTCCGCAAATAGGAGAGTTTTACCAAATTTTTTTAATGCAGGATAATAAAAAAATTATCCCTGTTTTTAACCCAAAGATTATAAAATTATCCAAAAAAACTAATGATCCTTCGGCTCGCAAAGCTCGCTCAGGACAAGTCCCGAGCGATGAATATATTATGGAAGGTTGCCTGTCCCTTCCTCATTATTATGGCCCGGTACAAAGGTCTTGGACTGTTGAGTTGGAATACCAGAAACCAAAACCGGAAAACGGAGAGTGGGTACTGGAGAATAAACACGAAGTGATAGAGGGTTTTGCCGCGCAAATTATTCAGCACGAGGTCGACCATTTAAACGGAAAAATCTTTGTCGACAAACTCTTTGAACAAAACCGCCAGCTTTTTAAAAGGAAAAACAATGAATGGGTTGAAGTAGATTTACCTTAAATGGCAAAAATAATCTTTTTCGGCACACCTGACTATGTTGTTTGTGTACCCGAAGCTTTAAGAAACGCAGGACACGACATCGTTGCTGTCGTTACCCAACCTCCCAAACCTTTAGGAAGAAAGCAGGTTGTTACCCCATCACCTGTTGAAATTTGGGCAAAAAAACACAGGGTTAGAGTATTGAATAACCACAATGATTTAAATAAACTTTCACCTGAAGTCGGAGTATTGGCGTCATACGGAAAAATTGTTACCAAAGAGGTTTTAGATATTTTCCCAAAGGGAATAATTAATATTCACCCCTCGCGGCTTCCAAAATGGCGCGGAGCCTGTCCTGTCCAGGAGCAAATATTAGCTGGAGAGAAAAATTTGGGAATATCTCTAATGGTCATGGATGAGCAAATGGATCATGGACCAATTTTAGAGCAACAAATGATAGTGGTAAACGATAGTGATACTCAGCAGTCGCTCCTTGTTAAAGGATTTAAAATAGGAGCCCAGATGCTGGTAAAAATTCTATCATTCTACACAGAGCGGAGAATGTTACCAAAAGGACAGGAACATTCTAAAGCAACCTATACTTATAAAACCTTAGAATCGAAAAAAAGAGCCTATTTCGACCTCGATAATCCTCCGGAACCAGAACAACTTGACCGAATGATTAGGGCTTTTTATCCCTGGCCAGTTGCTTGGACAATTTGGAAACGTGATACGACACACGGTAAACGTGACACGATAATAAAGTTCTTTCCGGGGGGAAAAATTCAAATCGAGGGGAAAAATCCAGTCAAGTACAAAGAGTTTTTGAAAACGTATTCAGACTTCCCGATTAAACTGTAGCAATAACGGCCGGTTTTTCGCTTTTTCTCAAAGCGCGCAGACAATTAGAACAAAATTTTGCGCGCACTTTTTTACCTTTTACAACAACCCAATAAGTGTGTAAATTCGCCATAAATTTGCGGTGGGTTCTAATTTTGGCATGCGAAACACGATTCCCTCTTTGCGCGCGTTTTTCACAGTTGTGACAAACTAATGCCATTTCGGGTATAATTTTAACATATATGTTCGATCTTAGCCAGCCGACGTTTCTTTTCCAAATTATTGCATTTCTGCTTGCTCTAACTTTCCACGAGTTTGCACACGCCCTTGCCGCAGACCGCTTAGGCGACCCAACTCCACGGGTTCAGGGAAGATTAACCCTTAATCCAATTGCTCACATTGATCTGTTTGGAACAATTCTTCTACCGCTCTTTTTGCTTTTAACTCGCGCGCCGATTCTTTTTGGTTGGGCAAAACCAGTAATGTTCGACCCATACAATTTGGCAAATCCGAGGCGGGATGCGGCCATCATCTCTTTTGCCGGACCCTTGGCAAACCTTATTTTGGCCATTGCGTCTGCTCTTCTTTTAAGCACATCTCGGTTTTATGACCTAGGAGGAAGCCTAACTTTTGATTTTTTGTACCAGTTTATAACCCTCAACATCGTCTTGGCCATTTTTAATCTTGTCCCGGTTCACCCTCTTGATGGCGGAAAAATTCTGGTTGGTCTTTTGCCGGAAGATGTCGCAGATCAATGGGACAGAATTTTACGTCAATATGGGACATTTATCCTCCTTTTTCTAATTTTTCCTATTTTCGGCGGCCAAGCCATAGTCTGGAACATAATTGGGCCGACAATTAGCTTCATTTTGGGTATTCTCCTACCTACCGGTGGCCTAATTTGATTCCGCTTGGCAGGTTTGACCCCTTTTCATACTTGCTCCTGTGGGGTAAAATAAGAGTGCCCTACCGATAGGATTAAAATCCGGAAAATTTTTCCTTACTAAGATTTTTCTCGGGAGGATAAGTTCTTTAAGCCCGTGGGTTTAGAGACAGTCCACCCACTTTAATGTGAGCGGGGAAAATCTTTCCGGAACCCTTTAGGTAGGGTTTTTTTATCTTACCAGCTTCAAATTACCTTCAATCCTTGGTATAATACAAATACGGGAAGCCCCCTTAGCTTAACGGCAGAGCAGTGGTTTTGTAAACCTCAGACATCAGTTCAATTCTGATAGGGGGCTCCAGGCTGGCGTACCCAAGTGGCCAACGGGGCTTGACTGTAAATCAAGTGGCAATTGCCTACGAAGGTTCGAACCCTTCCGCCAGCACATTTATACGCCGACGTGGCTCAGTGGTAGAGCGTTTTCTTGGTAAGAAAAAGGTCGTGGGTTCAATTCCCACCGTCGGCTCCACTTTAAGGGTTCAATCGCGCTCCTCGCTATATATAATAAAGTTCACTTTAGAACGAGGTAAGCGATATGAATCTGCGATTCATATTCCCACCGTCGGCTCAAATTTGCTACAATAAATTTATGCCTGCCAAAAATAAAACTCGTACTACAAAAATCCGATTTTTAAAAAGATTGAGGGACTCCCATAATTCCCCTATCCACAAGCTCTTTGCGCTTATTGCTCTCATTGTCGTTTGGTGGGGTATTTGGACAATCCTTGATATTTTCTTTCTTGATAATCAGCGTTTATTGAGCGCAATAATAGCAATTGTCATTGCGCTAGTTTTTCTACTGTTGGATGACTTCCACCTCAAAGAATTGGAATAAGCTTCTCTTTGAAGCTGTTTTTTGTTATACTATTAAGTATGGCGAAAAAGGGAGCAAGACAATTGATCGGTCTTATTTGCGCTGAGTGTAAATCTCAAAATTACGTTTCCGAGAAAAACAAGACTAATACTGTCGGAAAATTAGCTTTCTCTAAATATTGCAAAAGATGCCGCAAGCATACTGAGCACAAAGAAACACAAAAATTAAAGTAACTCTTGACATATTCTTGTGTTACATATATCAATATATGTAACATGACCCACGTTTCAAGAAGGAAAATTCCTGATAAAACTAAAGCGGTTTTACTCGATGCTCTAACCTATGGCTTCTCAAATCTTAAGCCTACCCAGACTCGTAAAATTCTCTCCACTCTCTTAACAAATACTGAGACTATAATGCTCGCAAAGCGGCTAGGAATCGCTTATCTCTTAAAAGAAAACGCACAAGAAGTTGATATTGCTGAAATCTTAAAAACAACAAGGCAAACAGTTGCAAGAATAAGACTGCAGTTAGATGCAGGCTCCCCAGAATCTAGAGAATTTCTTATTCAAAAGCTGGCAAAATGGGAACGGGTCTCTATGTTTAAGTCACTCCTAAAAACTGTCGGTCTGGGACTCGCAAAAGAGTTCGCCAAAAACTTGGGAAGAATCTAAACCTCCGGTGTAACATATATCAATATATGTTACATAACACATTGCCAGGTAGACCAGTTTGGAGTATAATTGAGACTATTAGGGGTGTCGTTCAGTGGTAGGACACCGGTCTCCAAAACCGGTAACGAGTGTTCGATTCACTCCTCCCCTGCACTTCTTGACAAGTTATAGGTTGTAAACTATCATTCAAACTATATGTCAGTTGAAACTTTACTCGAATATTCAAAAGGCGCCCCAATTGAAGAGATTAAAGGTGAACTTCAGACAAGAGCAAGTCATGTTCCATTTCAGACTTTATTAAGATTTTTTCCTGACGACCTTCAAATACCTCTCACTGAGGGCATGAGAAGCCAGCTACTGCCACTAGAGTCATGTCATGTTGATGAAGATGGAAATAGATACACCCTGGGACATGATGTAGTAAAAACATTTTTAGCAAGAAATGGAAAGGTCATAGCCAAACTTGTTCACTATGATTCGGATGATTATGATGCTAAAAAGAGATGGCCCGACGAGATCCTTGGAGAAGTAGATGACGAAACTTATAGAGAAGCTTACTTAGTAGCAATTGTAAAGCTAGATATATTACTGAAAAAATAAGTTCTACTAACCCTCCAAAGGCAGGCAAAGTTCACTAGAGCCCGCAAAGGGTTTTACTCATCTTCTGGTAAGTCTTGAAGGGGAACTAGTAAATGATCTTGTATTAACTCAAGAATTCTAGTAGTCGCGGCTTCACCAAATGTGGTCTGATTTGATTTTTCCCCTACTGGCATTATTCCAGCACCGTATTCTTGCTTTAAAGCCATAGCTAATTGCTTGTTAGTTGAACTGAAAAATAATACAGTCTCTCTAGGAGATCCCCTTCTAAAAGCATTACTTAAACCCCCGCGGGCAGTAAGTACACCCGCTAAAAATTGAGGATTGCGTACAAGGTTTTTGTAATCTTCAGCTTTCGGAACTTCAGTATTTTTAAAATCTTTTGCAACCCGCAATTGTTCTTCTACATTCACATTTTCCCAATTCTCAAAAGCCATTATCATCTCCTCACGGTTTGGACAAAATCCAAGTAGAGCTCGTGCAAATTCAACAGTGTTACCCGATTGTAAATACCAAGTAAAAGATTTTTCATCTTTATGTTTTACTTTTACTCTTCCTCCAAACATTTCTTTTAATTTATCTATCTTTTTTGAATTCGCATCAGCAAAAGTTATGACCGGATATGCATAACTGTACTTACGCTCTATTCCAGCATGACTCTTTGTTTGATTTTTGAAATTAAAAGCCATTCTTCCGCCGGCTGCAAAAATACCACCTAAAAATGCAGCTCTATCTCGTCGTTCTTGCTCTTGCTGCTCAGTTGTCCTAAATACTCTCAATTCTCCAGTGCTTTCTACCATTGCTTCATATACTATCACAAGGTAAGAAGCTTATTATAAAATAACTTCCAACAAAGTTCACTCCTCCCCTGCTTAGTCTTTTGAATTTACTCTCTCTTCGTTGTGTTGACTTATATCCTAGAGTAATGTAGACTACCAACTCTGGGTATATGAGTATTGAAATTCACGACGTTCAAAAAAATTTGTTTGTTAGGAACAAGGAAAAATTTGACCCTTCTTCTCCTCAAACACAACGCGCCTTGGAAGCTATATGGAGACTGGCTTCTATTCCCGTTCCTCAAATTTCCGAGTTAAGTAGCGAAATAGACATTAAAGCCTTGCCCACAAATTCGACACTTACGGTTGACTTAGAAATATTAGAACAAGCCGGTCTTGTGACTCAAGACGCTGCCAACCGAAGAAGAAAACGACTAATTGAAAAGTTGGGTAATGTTTTACACCCAGAGGGCACCGAAAATACAGTTTTCATCGAACGACTTCCCAAAGAACAAGGTTTAGGGTTTATTCTAACTGCAAGATTTCTCGAAGTTGAAGATACTAATGAACTAAACCATTCGGGTGTAGAAAGACTTGATCACATCAAATGCGACAGAATGACTTTAAAACTGACAGATCAGGGATATACCGTGTCTTTACAGCAAATAATTCTCGACCCGCGTTTACATCGCTATATCCACAGGACGGACAGAACATGGGGACCATTAGATTCAGTCGAACCTAAATATAAAAATAAAAAGATTACATCAGGAGATATTAATATTATGTTGACTCTTTTAGCTGAGGGTCTTTTCCCGGGTTCTGTAGTTGGCCAAGCGCGGTCAATTCGGCTAGCGTAATATCCACCTAGGCAATTATCATTAGCCTATCCAAGCTTCTTTCGAACTTTTGCACATCAGACCCTCCAACTCTTTTCACTACTTTTCTCCTCTCGACACCATAATGCCTATTAAAAAATCCCAATAAAACTGCCCTTGCGTCGTTTGTTTTTTGTGGAAAATCCCGCAGGGTCTTTGTTTTCTCGACACCAACAAGCTGAATTGCTGAGATCAAACACAAACGCAACCCTGCCAGCGTTTCAACTTCCGAGGTTACTCTTAAGCCTTGAATCCAGTATTTATTTAAAACAGCCCTGCTTGCTTCAGCCATTTCTTCCTCCATAAAGATGTATCTTTTTATCGGAACCGACACAGGCCAATTATCACTCGCGGAAGACATAATAAACGAAGGGTTTTGGGACAAAAGCTCTTGCGCTTTTAGCGCAAAAAGTAAACAGGCTCCTTCAACCTGTCTCATTTCACAAGCTCTATCAATACTGACTCCATGTAAATAATACTCAGCTGAGGGAAAAGCCGGATTGCCTTCTAAAAGAATCGCTCTTTCAGCGACGGCCATTTAAAAGCATTCTACCAGACTCTTGCTCTAAGTGCTATACTTGGGATAACAAGTAAAGGAGGCGATACATGGATGGTTGTAGTCAAACCAAAACCGGGAGAATCACAAGACAAAATGATTTTGCGCTTTCGCAAGAAAGTTGTTTCTTCGGGCTTATTGCTTGAACTTCGCGATCGCGAGAGGCATAAAACAGCCTCAGAACGCCGAAAACTTAAGAAATACGATATCATACATCAGCGCGAGTTGGAGAAAAAGCGCGAGGCTGTGTAAAATTTCTAATTGCTCTAAGTACTCTAATTATTCTAAACAAGCACCAATTTCCTAATTATACAGTTAATCAAAGCTGAAGGTTTTTGAGGAACTCTTGGAAGTTTGCGCCTATATCACTATGCTTCAGCGCCATTCTAACAACTGCGCGAAGATAACTTTCTTTAGTCCCGCAATCAATATAATCCCCGCCTTTTATTTCGCAAGCATAAACTTCTTTGCCGTCTGCAAGCATTTCATTTATGCCGTCAACATATACCAATTCAGCTCCGGGTTGAACTTTTTCTGAGGCTTTGTGTAAACCTTCAAATAAATCAGGAGTGTAAAGACCGGAAAAAATTGCTAATTCCGACGGCCTGGCGCCAACTCCCGGCTTTTCAATAATAGTGTTAACTTTCACAACACCACCCCCCGCGTCTTCCCCCGAGGCGTAAGCAAACCGTTTTGCGTCCTCTGCGGCCGGCCGGTTTAACCCGGTTAAAACAGAACAGCCGGTTTTTTTGTAAACCTCTATCAGCTGAGCTGCAACCGTGGGCTCGGCATCGATAAACTCATCTCCCCAAAAGACAACAAACGGCTCATCTCCAACAACATGTTCTGCCGTCAAAATTGCGTCTCCGTTTCCGCGCGCCTCCTTTTGGCGAACATAGATGAATTCAGCCATGTTGGCAATTCTGCGGATTTCTGTCAATTCTTTTTCCTTTCCCGAACTTGCAAGTTTTGCCTCAAGTTCATAATGCGTATCAAAATGGTCTTCAATGGCGCGCTTATGCCAGCCAGTAACTAAAATTATCTGTTCAATCCCCGCTTCAACCGCCTTTTCCACGACATATTGCACAATCGGCTTATCCACTAAAGGCAGCATTTCTTTAGGCATAGCCTTGGTTTGGGGTAGAAAACGCGTCCCAAAGCCGGCAACGGGAATTACAGCCTTACGCACCTTTGACATTGTCTTTTAGTATATAGGTGTGGTATAATACTTGACAAGAGCTGATAAAAAAGCTCTTTTTTTGACGAGCAAGCTCGTCAGAGCATAGAACAAAGGACAAAGAACAAAAATATGTCCTATGAACTATGTTTTTCGAATGTTCTAAAAATGAACCCTTTCATTTTTCTACGTGAGGTCAAGTCAGAAATGGAAAAAGTCGTCTGGCCTACCCGCAACCAAGCAATCCAGCTTACTGTTATGGTTATTGCCGTCTCGGTTTTGGTGGGAGCTTATATTGGAGGATTAGACTTTATCTTAACAAACGTACTTAATTCAATAGTAAAATAACTTTAGCAATATGGCAGATCAAGATCAAAACAAACCCAACGAAGAAACAACACCNGAAACCCCNCAAACTGAGGAAACCCCAGTTGTGGAAGAATCTACAGATGCAGTAGCGTCGGTAGACGAACAACAAGAAAGCCCATCTGTAGAAGAAATTAGGCCGGTCGAAGATATAGACGAGCCGGCAGACGCAGGAGAAATAGAGGCTCCTCCAGAAGCAATCGAAGAGCGCGGATCCGGAAAAAAGCTTAAAGGACATATCGTTATCACCAAAAGCAGTGATCCTAACGGCCGCTGGTATGTCGTGCACACAACTTCAGGCCATGAAGCACGGATTGCTGAAAATTTAAGACAAAGAGTCGAAACAATGGCNCTTGAGGATAAAATTTTAGAAATTCTTATCCCCACTCAAGACCGCGTTGTTATCCGCTCAGGGAAAAAATATACTATCAAAGAAAAGATTTTCCCAGGCTACTTGATTATTAAAATGATTATTACCGACGAGGCGTGGCTCGCTGTCCGCACAACTCAGGGAATTACTGGATTCGTTGGAGCAGGTACAAAGCCGACTCCTCTTTCTGAAACAGAAGTGNCCAACATTGAAAAATTCGTTTCAGCCCCAGCGGCTCGCTATAAAGTCCGTTTTTCTGTCGGCGAAGCTGTTAAAATTACAGACGGACCTTTCTCGCAATTTTTGGGGACAATCAGCGAAATGGACGAAGCCCGCGGGAAAGTTAAAGTATTGGTTTCTATTTTCGGCCGCGAAACACCGGTTGAGCTTGATTTTTTGCAAATTTCGAAAGTATGAAATTTTAAATTAAATAAATATGGCAGGTAAAAAAATTAAGGTTCAAATTAAATTAAGCTTAAAGGCGGGTGAAGCAACACCGGCCCCTCCTTTGGGACCAACTCTCGCCCAACACCAAGTCCCTATTATGGACTTCGTCAAAGAATATAACGAAAGAACCGCAGAGCAAAAAGGCAACATTATTCCCGTAGTCTTAACCGTTTACGAAGACAGAACTTTTAGTTTTATTACCAAGCTTCCTCCGGTTTCGGCCATGATTAAAAAAACTTTAGGTCTCGAAAAAGGATCAGGAGCTACCCCTAAAGAGACAGCTGGGACGCTATCTAAAGCTCAAGTTCAGGAGATTGCCCAAAGTAAACTGCCGGATTTGAATACTACCGATTTGGAAGCAGCTGTCAAAACCGTAGAAGGCACAGCTCGAAGTATGGGAGTGAAAATTCAAGAATAATGGGAAAAACAAAACTAAATATCATCGGACAAGAAGTTGAAAAGAAAGAAAAATCTTCTAAAAAAGAACAGAAGATCCATCTAGCTGGACTAAAAGGCGGACAGCGCGTCAAAGTTATCGATGCCGAACCGATACAAGCAGCGCAAAATTTACAAGAAGTAAATGAGGTACAAAGAGAAAACACAGAACACTTCAGAGGAAAGAAATATTTAACAGCCCGTGCTAAAGTTGACCCTAAAAAAACTTACAATATAACAGACGCTGTAAAACTACTAAAAGAAACTTCCATCTCTAGGTTTGACGGTTCGGTGGAATTACATCTAGTTCTAGCTAAAGACTCTCTAAACACCAGTATCGAACTTCCCAACTCAACAGGAAAAACCAGAAAAATTGAAATTGCAAATGACGCAACCGTAGAAAAATTAAAAACCGGTAAAGTAGATTTTGACGTACTTTTGGCTTCTCCAGATATAATGCACAAACTCGTTCCGTTTGCTAAACTTTTAGGACCAAAAGGTCTAATGCCAAATCCTAAAAACGGAACATTAATCCCCAATCCTGAAAAAGTCATGGATCAGTTTAGCGGCAATAACATTAACATAAAGACCGAAAAATCTGCTCCTTTAATACATATAGTAGTTGCCAAAACAAGCCAGCCGGAAAATGAAATAGAAGAAAATATTAAAGCCATTATTATAAGTATTGGGGAAAAGAATATCAAAAAGGCAACGGTTGCCGCCAGCATGGGACCCGGAATTCAGGTTTCTGTTGCGTAAACGGTTGTTTTGAGTTAAAATACATTAATCCGAAGACAGTAGGTCGAGCACAAGGCGAGATAAATCCTACCGAGGGCAAATTTACATTCGCACCTCGTGTGCGTTTTTTTGTTTTAAAAGCATGAAAAAGAGCGACAAACCATTAATAGTTGATAGTTTGGCTAGTCAAATTAAAGAAGCCAAGAGCGTTACCGTGCTTAATTACCAAGGCATGCCAAACAAACAACTCAACGAACTTCGCCAAAAAGTGCGCGAGGCGGGCGGAATTTTCGCTGTTTCCAAAAATACTCTTATTAAACGCGCTCTTGAGAAAGTCCATAAAATCTTTGATACAACTTCCCTCGATACTCTTCTTACTGGTCCGACAGCAATTATTCTTTCCCAAAATGACGAGGTTGCCCCTTTGCAAGTTTTAGGAAAATCAATTGAAGATTCAGGGTTGCCAAAACTCAAATTTGGAATTTTTGATGGCAATGTTTTAAATCTGGAAAAACTGCTCACCTTGTCCCACCTGCCGGGAAAAAAAGCTTTGGCGGCTCAACTGC
>C687J35174_10004084_pt1 | contig 19801 bp, 19 predicted proteins | sample RifCSPhighO2_01_FD_35174 | JGI IMG/M metagenome (IMG submission 35174) | reverse complement strand
TGTCGTCCTGCGGCACGGGCACCATCTCGGGCAGCCGCGTGACGTAGGCGGGGATCATCGGATCGCCGACGGGGTAGAATTTGCCAAAGGCCTCGATGTGGCCGATGACCTTGCCGATGGCCTCGCCGCCGGTCCCCTTGACCTTGCTGAACCAGGGGGCTGCCGGATGATCGCCGACGAGCCGCGCAAGGAGCTCGTCCACTTTCTGCTCGAGGGCCATGGTCTCCTTGTGGAGCCAGGCCGTATAGGGGCAGAAGCCGGCCCGACGCTTCAAGTGTTTTGCGCGCACCTGGGCGCGGACGCGGATCTTCTCCACCGCCATCGCGCCGTCGGCAATGACGCTGATAGCGCTCCGGGCCGCGAGGCGATGGCCGGCAATGAGCTCGGCATCGGAGAGCGATTCCGGGAGTCCGGTGTCATCCGACCCGATGGGGAGTTCGATTGCGGCGCGGCGGGGCGTACGTATCTTCTTCACCGCTTCCATGGATTTCTCCTGTGCGGGCCCCGATCATGACGGGGCGTGTGGTGGGTTGGACTGCAGGATTACCGGTATAGCATCCGATGCCATACCGGAGGATTGGCCGTTGAGAGGAGTTCATCCTCTTAACGCCGTTCCGCGTTCCATGCTTCCTTAAGCGCCTCCTCGGTCGCTGTGGGATCGCTCGTGTAAACGAATTTGCCACAAATTTCGGTTCTGTTTTCAAACTGCATTCCGTGATGTCGTCTCCTAAATTAGTGGCATAGAAGCTACAAAAAGTCAATTGAAATCGCCCGGGCGCGCGTTGGCGTCCGGGCGGGTGGTGATGATGGCGGCGTTCAGTCCCGCGGTCGAACACCGACTATTCGGCTACCGCCCTTTTTGTACCCGACGAGGGAATGAATGTCTCTACCGCAGTCCCTCCGATCGGAAGTATGCGCGTGGTGAGGAGTGCGATTTGAATCGCTTTGGAGAGCTGAAACTTTTGAAGCTCAGTCATTGCGATATGGGCCCCCCACTTCTTATTTGGATCACTTGCATCTCTGACGATGTTCCAGGCGCGACGACCAGCATCTTTGTTGCGTGCTTGAGCAAGATAAAGCATTCGGGGGTCGACCGGTCCGATCGTCGTACAATGACCCGCATGCCAGGGGTGATCAGGCTGAAGCAAACACTTATTCACGGGCATGTGAACCTCCTTAGGTGAGAATTTTTTGCTGGTTTTTTGCTGCTTTGAAGAAACTTTCCACACCCAACCACCGCCACCCTAGCACTGTTTTGTATTGTGCGGAAGAAAAATCCCGAGCCGCGCCTATGTGTTATCTCCTTCGGGGAACACCGGGTTTTAGGAGTGCATTCCGGCGCGGCTTCGCGCCCGCTTCCCTGCGGGAAGCATAGGCCGGAGGGATTCGGGGTGTCAACGCGCTTTGACGCCGCTTCACCCGGGCTGAACCCGCAGAGGACAGCAAAGGGTATCAACGGTATACTGATGTATGCCTGGTAGTACAACGTATTGCATTGTACTCTAGGGTATTCCACCTTCCGCATCGCGCATTATCGCATCTCGGCTCGGTCAGCCGTCCCTTATTACCGAACTCCGTGTGAAGTTAAAAGAATCATTCAAAAATAAAAAAGTAATCGTTTTCGACCTGGACGGAACATTGGTATATACGAAAAGTCCCATGGAAGAAGGGATGGTTAAACTTTTTAAACGACTGTTGGCCATCAAAAAGGTTGCTATTATCGGCGGAGGAAAATATGCGATCTTTAAATCCTTACTCTTGGATCGTTTGGGCCGATCTGAAAAACTGCTCAACAATCTCTTTCTTTTCCCCACGACCGCGACCTCATTTTATCGCTATGAGAGGGGGTGGAAACGGATGTATGCGCATACGCTTACCAGAGAACAGCGGGCGCGAATTAAGAAAACATTTCAGAGGGTATTCGATGAGATCGGCTATGTGCATCCCAAAAAAATCTACGGAGAACTTATTGAAGACCGACATACCCAGGTTACTTTTTCCGTATACGGCCAGGACGTGGTTAAGATGTTAGGGAAACGTGGCATTCGTATGAAGGAGCAGTGGAAGAAAAAATATACTAGCACCAAAATGAAAATAGCTAATCGTATGGCTAAGTACTTACCCGATCTCGAGGTGCGCGCGGCGGGATTTACGTCTATTGATGTAACCCGGAAAGGGATCGACAAGGCCTATGGCCTTCGGCAGATCGAAAAGAATCTCAATGTCAGACTCAAAGATATGATTTTTATCGGAGACGCGATTACGCCCGGCGGCAATGACTACGCGGTAGTCCGTACCGGCGTTGATTATATACAGGTTACCGGACCGAAAGGGACAACGGCAATTATTCAGTTTTTGCTTAAAAACGCGTCGGGAGATCTTCCCAACCACATCTGAAGTACATAGAATAGTGCCATGAGTCTCGAGACCGCTATAATTCTTGGTGCACTTATTGCCGGGTTCATCGGCATTTTTTTCATGCTGCGGCGAACCGCGGCACGGCCGCCGGAGGACGACCGCGGGTTCCTGATGCTTCAGAACCAGCTGAATGAAGTAACGCGCACGCTCGATACGAAGCTCGGCGAATCCACGCGCCTGTTGCAATCGCAGTTCGGCGAAAGCGCCAAGATCATCCGCGATGTTACCGAACGCCTGACCAAGCTCGATGAGACGAACCGGCAGGTGGTGGGGTTCGCCGACCAGTTGAAGAATCTGCAGGATATTTTGAAGAATCCGAAGCAGCGCGGCATCCTCGGCGAATACTATTTGGAAACCGTGTTGAAGAACGTCCTGCCGCCGGGTACCTACGCAATGCAATACCGGCTCGGCACGGACGAGGATTCGGGAAAAGAGCTCATCCCGGATGCGGTTATCTTCGTGAAGGACAAAATCATTCCGATTGACGCGAAGTTCTCGCTCGAGAATTATAACCGCATCATCCACGAGAATGACCCGGGCGAGCGCGAGCGATTGGAGCGCGCGTTCAAGCAAGACCTCAAAAACCGCATTGATGAGACCGCGAAGTACGTGAAGCCCGAGAAGGGGACCATGGATTTCGCGTTCATGTTTATTCCTGCCGAGGCCATTTACTACGACCTCCTGGTGAACGAGGTGGGCGCCGTGAAAACGAACACGCGCGATCTCATCGAATACGCATTCGGCGAGAAGCACGTCATTATCGTCTCGCCGACCTCGTTCCTCGCCTACCTCCAGACCGTGCTCCAGGGGCTCCGCGCGCTCCAGATCGAGGAATCGGCGAAGGAAATACGGAAGCGCGTCGAGGACCTCGGCCGGCATCTTTCTTCGTACGAAGGGTATATGCAGAAACTCGGCAATCACCTCGGAACCTCGGTGAGCGCGTATAACGCCGCGTACAAGGAGCTTGGGAAAGTGGATAAGGATGTCCTCAAAATAACGGGCACGTCACCAGAGCTCGAACCGGTTGTCATTGACCGGCCACGGCTTGAAGGGGAAGAGGAATAGCGCGATTCCCGGCCTTTCTTGACAGGAATATGATGAAAAGGTATAGCTATTTTAGCGTTGTCGAGGTCCTCGAATTTCTTATCCCGCCGACGAAGAGCGGGACATATAAAGGAGGTCCCCATGGGACGGAAAAATAACAAGACGCAGGGCGCTCCCGTTCCTGAGCTCGAACTTCGGGCTCAGAAGCACTGCTTTACCACCCTCATCGACGGTACGGTACACCGCGTAAAGCTCGTCGAGGAGGTTCCCCCGGACCAATGGCGGGTTCGGGTCAAGGATGGCAAGCTCGTATACTTCGTAGTAGTTGCTGCGGATAAGCTCGCCGCTACCAAGGAGCAGGCGGAGTCCAAGCACACTACTTCCATCGCGTTCACGGAAAAGGAGTTCGCCGGTGTCCTATCGCCCGCGGAGGAGCCATCCGAGGTCTTCAGGACGTTGGCGCTTGCGCAAGAACACCTGGCGTCGCGCCCCTCGCTCATCGCACCGAGCGAGCTGTCGGATACGAGGTTACTGTCTGCGCCTTTACTCCGGTCGTCGCATCGGGTGACGATCGCGGAGGTTACCCCCAGAGGGCCATCGCCGCGACTCCGGAATCCGGCGGTAGAGAAGGCGGGCCTTTCCATCTATGTCTACCGGCATCTCGGGGAGAAGCCGGAGGAGGCATGGGGGTGGAATCCTCCTCAGTGAGCAACGGATCGGCTCGAGTATTCGAGGCCGGGACCCCGCGGTCCCGGCCTTTCTTATTGTCGCCTTGTCACCACAGGGTGTTTCTGCTAGATTTATGGGATGTTCGCCGTTATCAAGACCGGTGGGAAACAATATCGCGTCTCGCCCGGCCAGAGAATCCATATCGAAAAGCTGGACGCCGCCGAAGGCGTGGCGGTTCGCTTTGACGAGGTGCTCCTCGTCGCGGACGGCGACCGCACGGACATCGGGATGCCGACCGTGAAAGGCGCATCGGTTGCAGGGAAGGTTCTCAATCAAGGGCGCGACAGAAAAAAGATCGTATTCAAATATCACCGCAAAACCCGCTACCGCAAAAAGAAAGGACATCGGCAGCCGTTCACGGAAGTCGAGATAACGAAAATCGGAATGGAATGAAACGGCGCCCCCTTTCGAGGGAGCGCCGTGCGCGTTCACAGCTCTTCTTGCTATGACGCGTTTTTGCTGAGGCCTCGCCGAGCCTCCGCGACTTCTGCCGCTGTCCCTGTGTGGCGGGGGTGCGGGGGCTCTTCGGCCATCTCCGCGTCTTTCCGCAGGCGGATCGCTATTTCTTCGAATTCTTCCGCAGCAGCGATGAAGAGCTGACGGCGCTCCTCCGCCGGTCGGCCTCGACCATCGAGGCGATCTTTGAACTTGCTTGAAGCAACCGCCATGGCGCGAATAAGTTCGCCGATTGCTTCCGACCGTTCCGGGTGGCTACCGTTTGCCATATGTCCTCCCGTGGTAAGGGTGGCGTGGAAAGGGCTTGCCTGCGGGTGCTACTTTCGATTCTGCAAGGCGTTCGTGATGGTCATCTCGTCCGAGTATTCAAGCTCGGAGCCGGTGGTGAGGCCGCGGCCGAGGCGCGAGATGCGAAAGGAAGGGTGTTGGCCCCGAAGCGGCGCGAAAACACGCTCGAGGTAAAGCGCGGTCGCGTCGCCCTCGGTCGTGGGGTTTGTGCCGAGGATGAGTTCCAGGCCCCCCGGCTCTTGAGACATCTTTTCCATCCGCGCAAAAAGCTCTTTCAGATGCAGGCGCGCCGGAGCTGATGAATCGAGCGGGTTGATGACGCCGCCGAGAACGTGATACAGCCCTTCGTACGTGCGGGTGCGTTCGATGTTCTCAAGGTCGGCTTCTTTCTCAATAACCAAGACCTGGCGGGCATCGCGCTTCTGGCTCCGGCAGAGCTCACAGAGCGCTGTTTCCGTCGCGCCGCCTGCTTCGCGCGCCGCTGCTCCACCGTTGGCATCGAATGTCTTGTAGCATTGGCCGCAGAGTCGGACTTCATCCTGGATTCTTGCGATGGCTTCGGCGAGCTCGCGGACCGTGGCGCCGTCCTCGCGCAGGAGATGGAAAACAAAGCGCGCGGCTTGCTTGGGGCCGACGCCGGGAAATTTCAAGAAGAACTCCGTAAGACGCTGGATGGGCTGGGAAAACATCAGAATGCAGAAAGGGGTTCGTCCTGGAAATTTTTCGCAACCGAGCGGAAACTCACCGTCTCCTCGTCGAAGTAGAGGTCCACGGCGCCGACCGGGCCGTTGCGGTGTTTCTCGATGAGGATCTGGGCAATGTTTTTCTTCTCGACGTTCTTCTTTACTTTATCTTCGCGGTAGATAAACATCACGACGTCCGCGTCCTGTTCGATCGAGCCCGACTCGCGAAGGTCGGACAGCTTCGGCACCGCGTCCGAACGCATCTCCACCGCGCGCGAAAGCTGCGAGAGCGCGAGCACCGGAATATTGAGCTCCTTTGCAAGGGCTTTGAGCGAGCGGGATATTTCCGACACCTCTTGCACGCGGTTCTCGGACATTTCATGGCCGCGGATGAGCTGGAGGTAGTCCACGACAACGAGTCCGAGGTTCTCGTGCTCGGCGAGCAACCGCCGCGCCATGGCGCGTATTTGCATCACGGTGGGGGAGGCCACGTCGTCGATGTAGAGCGGTATTTTCGAGAGCGTTTCCATCGCGTCGCGGATGCGAACGAAGTCGTTCTCCGGGCCGTTATCGGAGAGTTTTCCGGTGCGGAGTTTCCATAAGCTTACGTCCGCCTGTGCCGCGACGAGGCGGTCCACCACTTGCTCGCGGGACATTTCGAGTGAGAAGTAGCCGACGGGGAGATTCTCTTTGAGGGCGACACTCCGCGCGATGTCGAGCGAGAGCGAGGTCTTCCCGAGTGAGGGGCGCGCGGCAAGCACGATCAGGTCCGAGCGCTGCAGCCCGGCGAGGATATTGTCGAGGTCGGGGAATCCAGTCGAAACGCCTCTCAATGCGCCGTCGCCCGCATGCAACTTTTCGATGCGCTGCCAGGCCTCGTCGAGGGCCTTGCGCACCGGCACGAACTCCTGCCCGAGCGAACTTTGGGATACGGAGAAAATGGTTTTTTCCGCGTCGTCAAGAATTTTCTCGATGTCCTCTTCTTCTTTATAGCCAAGTTCAGAGATGCGGTGGGACGCTTCGATGAGATCGCGGTGGATGCGCTTCTTGTGGACGAATTTCGCGTAGTAAGCAGCGTTCGAAGCCGTAGGGACGGTGTTCACCAGGCCCGTGAGATACGCGGTGCCGCCGATTTCCTCGAGGATGCCTTTGTCCTTTAATTTGTTTGAAAGTGAGACGAGGTCAATTGCTTCGCGGTGGGCCGCCATGTCCGCGACCGCTTCGTAGATCATCCGGTGGGTTGCTTTGTAAAAATCCTTCGCTTCCAGGAAATCCACCACGCGCCAGATCGCCTCCGCGTCGAGGAGCAGGGATCCCAACAGCGCCCCCTCGGCTTCGAGGGATTGCGGGGGGATGCGGAGCGCGTCGGTTTTTTTGAAAGATTCAGCCATGGCCCCCCTATGGTACCAAACTCAAAACGGGGAGCAACGCTCCCGGACGGAACAAGAAGTTCATAAGATGTGCATCGGTTGACTCGGGCAATCGGATGCGGTACAAGTCAGATCAGAAAACGATCTTTGGTTAGAAAGGAGCCGAATTCGATCAGGGTCTGGGCGTTGAGCAACACCCGGACCTTTTTCCTTCAATTCGAGTGTCTTCATTCCGCGCATGGTAAGAACTTCACGCTATAGCGTAAAGTTCTTACCATGCGCAAGTGTGGTTTATTGCCTTCGAATACGCGTTCCTCTGGACGTGTCTTCAACGCGGTAACCGCGCCTTTGTATCTCCGCGCGGAGGCGGTCGGATTCCTGCCACTGCTTTTGCTTCCGCGTCTGTTCGCGTTGTGCGACAAGCTTTTGGATATCCTCGGGGATCGCGGCAATCTTTACGTCGCCGATCCTAAGCCCGAGCACGCGGTCGAATTCGGCGATGGCCGCAACGAGCATCCGGCTCGTCCGCTCCGAGCAATGCCCCATCCGCCGAATACTGTTGGCGTAGTGAACGAGCTCGTGGAGCACGGCGAGGCCTTTAGGCGTATTAAGGTCGTCCGCGATCGCGTCGCGGAATTTGCGTTCCCCATGGGCGATGACCTTCAACACCTCGTTCTCTTCTTTAAGCGTGCTTTTCCCGACGCAGGTTCGCAGGGATGCGATGGCTTGAGCGAGTTTGCCGCGCGCCGTGCGCGCGGCGTCCAGGCCCTTCCCGGTGAAATTCAAGGGCGTCCGGTAGTGGGTGCCGAGCACCAAATACCGGAAATCGAGCGGGTCGTATCCCTGCGCCTCAAGGTCGCGGAGGGTGTAGACATTCCCGAGTGACTTGGCCATTTTCTTTCCATCCACCATCAGATGTTCGCCCTCGACGAAGAATCGGACAAATGTCTTGCCGGTCGCGGCCTCGGATTGGGCGATCTCGTCCTCGTGGTGGGGAAATAAAAGGTCTATTGCGCCCGCGTGGATGTCGAATGTCTTGCCGAGGTATTGCATGGACATCGCCGAGCACTCGATGTGCCAGCCCGGCCGTCCCTCGCCGAAGGGCGCTTTCCACGATGGCTCGCCCGGCTTTTTGAATTTCCAAAGCGCGAAGTCGCGGATGTTCTTCTTGTCGTATTCGTCGGTCGCGACGCGCGCGCCCGCCCGGAGACCGGAGACCCGCACGCGCGAGAGTTTGCCGTAGGGTTTGAATTTCCGGATGGAAAAGTAGATGCCGTCATCCGCCCGGTAGGCGATTTTTTTTCGGAGGAGCGTTCGGATGAGCGCGACCATCGGGCGGATATGCTCGGTTGCCTTCGTATATTTCCCGGCGGGGAGCGTATTGAGCGCCGCGATGTCGCGGAAGAATGAGCGGGCGTAATTTCCGGTGAATTCCTTCAATCCTTTTCCCGCCCGCATCGCGCCGCGGATGGTCTTATCGTCCACGTCGGTGAGGTTCATCACGTGTTTCACCCGCCAGCCGTGGAACGCGAGCGCCCGCCGGAGCACATCCTCGAATACGTAGGTGCGGAGGTTCCCGATGTGGACGAAGTTGTAGACCGTAGGTCCGCAGGTATAGAGACCGACACGGCCCTTCTGCAAGGGCCGGAATTCTTCTTTCTTGCGGGTGAGGTAGTTGTAGAGCTTCAGCATACGCTTTCCTGCGGGCTTCGCATGCAAACGAATGACGGATACGGTCGGCTCCCATGCGTCATGCGTCGGCCGTTCATATCCAATGCTTCCGCTTGAAGAACGCAAACATCCCGACGGTAGCGGCGACCATGATGGCGATGATGATCCAAAAGTCGTGCGGACGGCCGACGATGGGCGTGTATACCGTATCCATCGAGAAGAGCGCCGCGAAGAGCATCAGCGGAAAGGTGGTGAATGCCATAATGGTGAGGATCTTCACCGCTTCGTTCTGCTTGATGTTGAGCACGCTCACGTGGTTTTCATACAGAGCGTCGATTGCTTCCTTGCTATTCTCCAGAAGGTTCCAGATCTTCCGGTACTCGGAGAGGAGTCCATCGAAGAAGGGCTTGAGGGGTCTCCCGAAGAGCGCGGTGCCGTGCGCCGCGAGGGTCTCGAGCGTCTGCTGCTGCGGCTTCATCGCGCGGCGGAAATCAATGACATCGCGGCGCACCGCAGCGAGTTTCTCCACAAGTTCGCTCTCGTGCGGGGCGGCGAAGACCTGTTCCTCAATGCGGTTGATGTTCTCTTGGATGTGGTCGAGCTCGCGGAGCGCGAAAGCGTAGAGGTCCTTCAACACATGGAAGAAAAGGTGGGCCGGGCTCTTTGAGGCGTAGAACTCCTCGCAGGAGCGATCGGTCGAGCATTTTTGAAACGCATCATCGAGCGGGCCGATTTTTTCGTAGGTCACGGTGATGAGTTCTTTTTTCGCAATGATGAAATCCACTTCCGCCGAATGGGTCTTCCGGGTCGTTTCGTCGAACAGGGGCAAGTGGAGGACGACGTAGAGGTACTCGTCAAAGGTCTCCACCCGCGGTCGCGCGGTCGGGGTCGCCAGTTCCTCGAGGACAAGCTGGTGGAACGCGTAGCGGTTCTTGAGCCACGATACGTCCGCTCNTCCGATCTCGGTCGGACGAAGTGGTGCCAGGAGAGGGTTTTGGTCTTGAGGGTCTGCATTGCCCCCAGTATATCAGCAAGGTCCCTGGGGCGAAAGTCGTTTGTTCTTTAGCCGAACCCCCGATTCCTCGTCCCTCGTCTTGGCACTCTCTTGACATGACTGCTAACGCCGCTATAATGGGTGTACCCATGCATTCGAGCATCACCGAACGACAGCAGCATATTCTCGGGACCCTGATCCGCGAGTACGTGGCGAGCGCCGAGCCCGTGGCATCCGGCGACCTTGTCCACAAGCACCGCTTACCCTACAGCTCCGCAACGGTGCGGAGCGAGCTCGTTGCTTTGGATGAAGCGGGTTATCTGACGCAGCCGCATACGTCGGCCGGCCGTATCCCCACCGACCGGGGATACCGGTTTTTCATCAATCACGTCCTCGATCCGGCGAAGCCGGCGATCGAGAACCGCGCCGAGCGCGCGTTTGAGGCCTTGGCCGAGGTCGAAAGCCCGGCCGAGTTCCTGAAGCAGGCAAGCCGCCTCGTGGCGCACCTCACCCAGAACGCCGTCCTCGCCGGATTCCCGAAGGAAGACCTTTTCTATAAATCCGGGATGAGCGAAGTGGCGCAAGCTCCCGAGTTCACCGAAGCGCTGTTCCTGCAGGATTTTTCAGCGCTCCTCGATGTGCTTGACGATGAGATCGAGGGACTGCTGAAAACGCTCGATGCTCGGCAGCCGACCGTATTCATCGGCCGGGAGAACCCCATTGCGTCGGCCCGCCCGTACGGCATGATTGTCTCGGTGCTGGAAACGCCCTTCCGAAAAGGAGGCGTCATCGCCCTCATCGGCCCCAAGCGCATGGATTACACCCGGAACGTCGCCATCATGCGGCGGCTCTCGCGGGCACTGGCGGAGTAGCGGGGCATTGAGTCGTTGGTTATTATGTCATTGAGTCATTCAGACATTGCGAGTATGGACACGCAACAATCGGACGAAATCGAAATGGTGCCGGACGACGAGGCCGAGAACGGTGCGGACCCCCTCGCGAGGATCCTCAAACTGAAGGAGGAGCTCAAGCGCGTTGAGGCGGAGCGGCGCGAATACCTCGACGGATGGCAGCGCGCCAAAGCCGACCTTGCCAATTATAAGCGCGACGAAGGAAAGCGGTTCGAGGAATTCGCGAGGTTCGCGAATGCGGACCTCATCGCCGATATTGTCCACGTGCTTGATAGCTTCGACCTCGCGTTGCGGCACGAGGTGCCAAAGGAAGTCGAGCGCGGCATCGTTCTCATCCGTTCGCAGTTGGAGGATGCGCTTCGGAAGCGCGGCCTCGAGGTTATCCACGCCAAGGGCGAGCAGTTCGACCCGTCGCTCCACGAATCCGTCGGCGAAGTGGAGTCAAAGGAGCCCGAGGGAACGGTTGTAGAAGAGCTGCAGAAGGGGTATCGCCTCGCCGGAAAGGTCATCCGGCCGGCGCGGGTTAAGGTTTCAAAATAACAGTAAATTCACAAGATTCACTATGAGTAAGATTTTGGGTATCGATCTCGGAACGACGAACTCGGCGATGGCGGTCATAGAGGGCGGGGAGCCGCGCGTGCTTGAAAGCAAGGAAGGCAACCGCACGACGCCCTCGATGGTCGCGCTCGCAAAATCCGGCGAACGGCTCGCCGGCCTTTTAGCAAAACGTCAAGCGGTCACGAATCCCAAGAACACGCTTTTTTCCATCAAGCGGCTCATCGGCCGAAAGTTCACGGACATCGAAGTGAAGCGCGACCGCGAGTGGCTGCCGTATGAAACCAAAGAAGGCGCGAACGGCGGCGTGGAGATAAAGATGGGCGACAAGTGGTTCCGCCCGGAGGAAATTTCGGCCATGGTGCTCCAGAAACTCAAGGCCGACGCCGAAGAAAAGCTCGGCGAGAAAATAGAGGAAGCGGTCATCACGGTTCCCGCGTATTTCGACGACTCCCAGCGCAAGGCCACGCAGGCCGCTGGTGAGATAGCGGGCCTGAAGGTGCGGCGCATTTTGAACGAGCCGACGGCCGCGGCGCTCGCCTACGGATTCAACAAAAAAAAGGACGAACAGATCGTGGTCTATGACTTCGGCGGCGGCACGTTCGACCTCTCCGTTCTTGAGGTCACCGCGGATACGGTCGAGGTGAAAGCCGTTGGCGGCGATACGCACCTCGGCGGCGACGACTTCGACCAGCGCGTTATCCGGTGGATCGTCGATGAGTTCAAAAAAGAGCAGGGCATTGACCTTTCCAAGGATACGCTCGCGCTCCAGCGCCTCAAGGAAGCGGCCGAACGCGCCAAGCACGAGCTCTCGACCACGGTCGAGACCGAGATTAACATCCCTTTCATCACCTCCGGCGCCGAAGGGCCGAAGCATCTCCTGATGAAAATGTCGCGCGCCAAGCTCGAAGAGCTCGTTGCCGACATGATCACGAAGTCCGTTGATATCACGCGCCAGGTGGTGAAGGATTCCGGCTTTCAACTCGCGGACATCGACGAGGTGATCCTCGTCGGCGGTCAGACGCGCATGCCGAAGATCATCGAGGAGGTGAAGAATCTTTTCGGGAAGGAGCCGAATCGCACCATCAACCCGGATGAGGTCGTGGCTATGGGCGCCGCTGTGCAGGCGGGTATTCTGCAGGGCGACGTGAAGGACGTGCTCCTGCTCGACGTGACCCCGCTTTCGCTCGGCATCGAAACCTTGGGCGGCGTGATGACGCGCCTCATCGAGAAGAACACCACCGTCCCGACCGCGAAGAGTCAGACGTTCTCGACCGCGGCCGACAATCAGACCTCGGTCGAGGTGCACGTGCTCCAGGGCGAGCGCGAAATGGCCGGAGACAACAAGACCCTCGCGCGGTTCATCCTCGACGGCATCCCGCCCTCTCCGCGCGGCATGCCGCAGGTTGAGGTGACGTTCGACATTGACGCGAATGGCGTGCTCTCGGTCAAGGCGAAGGACAAGGCGACCGGAAAGGAGCAGTCGGTGCGCATCGAAGCGTCCACCGGGCTTTCGAAAGAAGAGATCGAGCGGATGAAAAAGGATGCCGAGCTCCATGCCGCGGAGGATCAGCGGAAGAAGGAACTCGTGGAGGCACGGAATACCGCGGACGCCATGATCTACACGACCGAGAAAGCGCTCCGCGACGCGGAAGGGAAGATTCCGGAGGATGTGAAAAAGGAGATTGAAGAGAAGGTTGCGGCATTGAAGCAGGTGAAGGATTCCGACGACCGCGATGCCGTCAAGAAAGCGTCGCAGGAGCTCGCCCAAACCACCCAGAAAATCGGCGAGATACTCTATAAAGCGAGCGAAGCGGCGCAGGGGAAGGCGGATGGAGACGGGACGGGGACGGGTGGCGGCCCCTCAACTGATTCGAGCGGACCGAATGTGAAGGACGCGGAGGTTGAGGATAAGCCGGACGACGACATATGATGTGTTTATAGATCGTCGTTGTTCTCTTCCGTGTACCGCGCCACCACAAAAGAGTTTCTCCTTGCCGCGCTCACGGTAGCCGCCGGTGCGGCGAACGCTTACCTTTGGCAGCGGACGTTTTTCGCCGGACTTGCGGGGAGCACGTCGTTCTATTCTTTTCCGGTCGCAGTACTCCTCCTTGCAGCGCTTCTCTTCGCCTGCTCCGCGGCGTTCATCCGCACGCGTCCGCTCCGCATTCTCACCTCGTTCCTCGCGGTAAACATCGGGTATATTCTGGTTCCGCCCGAGCCGACGGTGTTCATCGCGCTCGGGTTCGCGGCTCTCGGCGGGATGTATGCGGCCGGCCAGATCGTGCGCGAGGAATCGGAAGCGGTTTCGTTCAGCATCCGGAAGATATTCCGGAGCGGTATGCCGATGTTTTTCACGGTGACGGCGCTCATGCTCGCGGTATTCTATTTTTCATCGTTCCGTTCCCGGCCCGGGGAGTTCCTCATACCGCGGACCGCATTTGACGCGGTTGTGCAGGTCCTGCAGCGGCTCTCGGGCGTTGCCGCTTTTCCCGTATCGGTGCCGGGGAACGCGTTCGCGCCGATTTTTTCCGGTATCGTCAGCATCGCGACGAACCCCGAGATGACCGTCAACGAGCTCATTCTCGACCAGGCCAAGGCCCAGCCCGGATTCACCGCGCTTTCTGCGGGCGAGCGCCTGGAGCTCCTGCGCCAGGGACGCGCCGTGCTCTCCGAGCAGTTCGGCATCGCGCTCACAGGGAACGAGAAAATGGGTGATATCCTCTATCGGACGACGAATACGCAGCTGGAGCGGTTCGCCGGACCGTATCGCGAGTACCTTCCGTTCATCGCGGCGCTCGGGTTTTTTATTGCGGTCAAAGCCGTGACGCTCCCGGTCTACTGGGCGACCTTGTTTCTTATTTTTCTCGTGGTAAAATTATTGACGAGTGCGGGCGTTCTCAAGAAAACCACCGCAACGATGCAGGTGGAACGGCTCGAACTATGAGAGGTAATGACAATGCAGAACATAAAGTTCATAATTTATAACTACATTCATGTCTAAGGATTTCTACAAAATCCTCGGCGTTGCGCGCAACGCCTCGAAGGACGACATCAAGAAGGCCTACCGCAATCTTGCCCACCAATTCCATCCGGATAAGGCCGGCGGGAACGAGTCCAAGTTCAAGGAGATCAACGAGGCCTACCAGGTGCTCGGGGACGAGAAGAAACGTTCCCAATACGATCAGTTCGGGACGGCGTTCGGCGGGGGGCAGGGGCCGTTCGGCGGCGGCGGTTTCGATTGGAGCCAGGCAGGGTTTGGGGGATTCAGTCCCGAGGATGTTCGCGGGTTCAACGATTTCGATTTCGGTGATGTCTTTGAGGATGTGTTTTCCGGGTTCGGATTCGGCGGCGGGCAGCGGAGGTCGCGCAAGGGCCGCGACATCCAGATCGAACTGGAGATGCCGTTCGAGGAGATTGTCAACGGCGGCCGGCACACGGTTGATTTGAACAAGGTCGCAACATGCGAGCGTTGCCAGGGCATCGGCACGGAGCCGGGTACGGGAATGACCAAGTGCGGCTCCTGCCAAGGCAAGGGCCGCGTGGAGAAAACCCAGCGCACGTTCCTTGGTTCGTTCTCCCAGGTGGGGCCGTGCCCGGCATGCCAGGGCCGCGGCGAGGTTCCGGCGAGTCCGTGCAAGGAGTGTTCCGGGAAAGGCGTGCTCCGCCGCACCGAGGCCGTTGAGATTTTCGTTCCCAAAGGCATCGAAGACGCGGAACTGCTCAAGATCTCAGGCAAAGGCGAGGCGTCGCCGTTCGGCGGCGTGCCCGGTGACCTCTACGTGAAAATGAGGATCCGTCCGGATAAGCGGTTCCGGCGGCAGGGGAATGACATCGTGGTTCTGCTTCCTCTGAAGTTCTCCCAGGCGGCGCTCGGCGATTCGGTGGAGCTCGCCACGGTTGACGGCACGGTTCGTTTGAAGATCCCCGAAGGAACAGAATCCGGCGATGTGCTCCGCGTCCGCGGCCGGGGTGCGCCGCTCGCGCGCGGCTACGGCCGGGGCGACCTCCTCGTCGAGGTCAAAGTGCAGACCCCGAAGCACGTTTCAAAGAAAGTGCGCGAGCACATAGAGAAGTTGAAAGAGGAGGGGATATAGAAAAGGGGATAGGGGTTAGGGAATGGGGGGATGCCGTGAAGACGAAAAAGTGAACGACCGCGCCGAGAACTCTCGGGGCGGTCGTTTCGTTCTTTCCGAGGATATGCGGGCTGATGGTCACCGGGGCGGCTTGGCGAACTTCGCCGCCATCCACCGCCTCGCTCGCTCGAGAATGCCGCTCGGTACGAGATGACCCTGGCCTCGCCGCATGAAGGGTCTGAGTTGCTCCGCGAGCGGTTTATTCGCGACCGCCAGCCACGCGCCGCACGGCTGGCATTTCCGAAGATGCCCTCCCAGTGCGGCAATGTTGGCGTCGCTGTGCGCGGCGCCCGTTCGGCTGCTCACTTGTCCACGGAACTCTCCGCATGTCATTGCGCTCACCTCCTTCATGAGTGCAGTTTGCGTGGTCGCCGCGTCCTCGCCTCCGACTTCGATGTTACGTCTCGGGGAAGACCGGCTCGCCGCGTTCGATGCGGCAGTAGATGATGAAGAGCGCTCCCGCGCAGTCCGTCGACGTCCAGCCACGCGGGAACCGAACCTCGCGCGCGAACTGCATGTACAGCTCGACGAGTTCGCGGAACGCGGCGTTGGTTTCCCGCCGGGGGATAGCCCGGATCCTCTCGACCCATACATCCGGGACTCGCCAGCCGGCGCGGCCTGCCGCGTCAAGCTTCCGCTTGATTCCGGCGAGGTTCGGGGCTTTCGCCGTAAAGTTCATGGCGGTTTGCATTGCGCCGATAGCCAGGAAGATCTGATGCGGTGGCGGGCCGGGCGTGTGCTGGTAGGGGTAGAATCCTCGTCCGCGGCGTCGTTTTCCCATGCGCACCTCCCGTGACGGTTGTTGGGTAGCGTTCGCTCCTGGAAGAGCAACTGCTATTTGGATTACACTAGGGAGACAGCAATGTCAATGGCTTTGCGATTTCGACGCGAACATTTTTTCCTTGGCGCGCTCATCATCGCAGCCGCATTTTTCTATTTTTGGCATCTTTCGCGGCCCGATGTTCTCACCGACGAATCCTCCTATGCCGTGCGGGCGATCGGGATGGTGGATTTCGATTTCGGCATCCAGCAGCCGACGCCGTGGGAGTGGGCGCAAGAGGTTCCATGGTGGATGCGTCTTTCGTTTCACGATCATCCGCCGCTCGTATTCCTCATCCAGCATTTTTCCATTGGTCTTTTCGGCGAAACGCCGTTCGCCTTCCGGCTACCTTCGGTGCTCGCAGGGCTTGTGTCGGTTTGGCTCGTCTACCTCATCGGCAAGCGGCTTTGGTCGGCTGAGGTCGGATATGCGAGCGCGGCGCTTTTCGCTTTCACGGTGAATCACGTCTGGATATCGCGCGTCGGGCTCCAGGAATCCATCGCCATCGCGCTCGGGCTCGCCGCAGCGTATTGTTTTTTCCGAGGCCTCGAACGGCCAAAATGGTTTTTGGGTCTTGGCGTTTTCCTCGGGTTTGGATTTCTTGCGAAGTACCTCGTGCTCGGCCTCGTGCCGGCATTTTTCGCACTCCTTCTCGTATGGCGCCGCGACCTTTTCCGGAGTCGCTATTTTTTTCTTTCCATTTTTTTGTTTCTTCTGGTCGCGAGTCCGGTCATCATCTATAACACGCAACTCTTGCGGAACTTCGGCCATTTCGATTTCCAGTTCTCGCTCCTCTTCCACCAGAACGTCCCCGAATGGCAGGCGCGGCCGGGGCAGGAAAGCTTGGGAGATACCGCAAACCGCATCCGCCACTTCGTCCCGTGGCTTCTTGAGGCAAACTCGCCATACTTCCTGGCGCTCGCGGTGCTCGGCATGCTCGTTATTCTCGTCGAACTGATTCTGAGTTACTGGTCATTGCTTGCCCGCCAAATCCTTGGCGCAGGCGGGGNCACTCGTCATTCCCGATTTGGTCATTGGTCATTGGCGCTTGGCTCTTCTTCGGCGGGTATTGGTCACTGGGCATTGGCTATTTCGTTCCTCGTGCTCTTCCCGTTCCTCGTGTTCGTCGGGCCTGCCTATCGTTTTCTCACCATCCTCACGCCCTGGCTCGCGCTCGCGGCTGGATATTTTTTCGTCCGTGCCGGGGCATGGCTCCGTTCTCCCCGCGTCGTCTCTCTCGCTGTCGCGCTCGTGGTTCTCGGGGAGGCCTTCTACGCCGCGAATAGCGTCATTGTCCTCGAACCGCAGGGGAACATGCCTCTGGCGCATTCGAGAATTTCCCGGGAGACGCGCTCGCTCGGGTATAACGAGCTCGAATCGTTCATCGCAAAGGAACTCGCCGGCAAACGGCCCGAGATAGGCATCACGTTCGATTTCCCCTTTGCGCAAAAAATCCTCCGTGAGTCGGCGCGGCGCGGGGAAGCGGAGGGACTCGAGGCGGTCCCGTGGGGCATCGTGTATCCGGATGGCATCAACCCCTCGGCCCAGCTTTGGGTACTCCTCCGCCGCATCACGTATTCCGGGTGGCCGGTGACCACGGTGAGTAATTTCAAGAACGGAGGGGCGGAGGCGTTTTGGCAAGAGATCGGGGTCAAGAAAATATACGCCATCAATGCATTCGAGGACGAAGCGCAAACGCGCGGCATCGCGCCGCGCGAGATCAAAGACCCGGCAGGCAATGTCGCCTTCCGGGTCTACGAGTTTGCACTCGCCGAGTAGTGCTCTGTTAGCGCGTCACCGAATCAATGCAAACGACCTGATACGCCGCGGGAACGTATTTTTTGCAATCAGCCGTCATCGTCTCCGCGGTTTTCTCGAACGTGTTCCGGAGATAGCCCTCCGAGATGCCGAAGCAGTATTTCGCGTCGTCCGGGTTTGTGAGCGCGACGCAGAACGGGAACCCGTAGCGTCCATCCCAGGTGTTGTCGAGGAGCGCGTAGGAAACGCCGCGGATGCACGCTTGTCGTTCTTCGCTCGTTTTTCCGTATTCGCATTTTTGGGCGACGCCGCGCGGGTCCCCGATGCGCGCGTCGTTCGAAAGGTCGCGGCCGATGGACTGGATGCAGGTCGGCCAGTATTCCCCGGCCGCGCGGCATTCGGCGAAGATCCTCTCGGTCGAGAGCCCCATTTCGGTCATTCGCGTCGTCTGCATCATGTAGCAGTCCGGACGGTATTTTTCGTCGAGCTTCGAACAGGGATATTGGTAATCGGTCGGGGAGAGGTCGCGTTTTTCGGGCGTCGCCGTAAAGACGTTCTCCATGAACACGCCCCCGTAGCACGAGCTTCGGCTCCAGCCATCGCCCGTGCGGTCGCATGCGGTGAGCGCCTTTTCAAGTTGGTAGTCGAGGGAGAACATCAGCGCATGGCCGAGCCCGTGGAGGCATTGGAACCGGAAGCGTATCGCTTGGTTCTGGTCGCAGGCGGTGCGCGTGCGTTCGAGGAGTTCCTCGTCGCTGATGTGAGCCGCGGTGTCGTCGTCAGCCGCGTCGCCACGGAGAAACCGTTCCATCGCGCCGTGGTAGCACCCGGAATGACAGGTCTGATCGCAAGCCCCGAATGAGTCGTGGACGGTTTTCTCCTTGCGGAAGGTCTCGCGACCGATGGCGTGGACGACCGGGTGACAGGAGAGGCGGATGGCGCTGTCCGCGTCCTCGTATTGCTGGACAATGGCGAGTGCCTGCTGGGTCGTGCGGGTCTCGAGATACGGGCGGAACAGTTGATCGAGGCATGTGCCGCTTTCGCCGGCTTTCCCGAGGCAGTCCTTGATGGCGGAAGCGGAGATGATGTTCGTGCCAACGGGTTTTGCGCCGCCCGCCGGCGAAGCAGAAGGCATTGCGCCGCCGGTTTGCGGGACAGGGGGCATTGCGCCGCCGGGCAATGGCGGTATGACGGCGTTCGGCGCCGCACCGCTGTCCGGAGTCACCATAGGCGTCGGGAGAGGAATTTTTTGCAGCGCCACGAATGCGCCGCCGATGGCGAGGAGGACAACGAGCGCGAGGATGATTTTCGTGGCAGCAGCTCCGGTCATGGTTCCTTTCGGTTGTACCACGGTTCGTGTCGGATGCGAATCGCACCGTGCTTTTGATTTGATTTTCCGGTCAAAAATGCTACAATTTTCGCGACCGCCCATAGCTCAATTGGTAGAGCAGCTCCCTTTTAAGGAGAAGGTTCCAGGTTCGATTCCTGGTGGGCGGATGAGGGCCTATAGCTTAGTGGCAGAGCACCCGGTTTGCATCCGGGAGATCGGGGTTCGATTCCCCGTAGGTCCAAGTCGATTTTTGTGAGTGGCGAGCCAAAGAAATAGTACTTGCTACTAGATAGAATGAAAAATAAAAAGGGATTTATTCAAATACCATTACTTATCGCAATCATTGCTGGCGTTTTAGTTTTGAGTGGAGGAGGATATTGGGGCTATTTAAAATTTAGGTAATTAGTACGATTCGTAACCACGCATAGTACAATAAGCGCGTGGTGATGCTGAATAAACGGGAAAATGCATGTCTGACGTCATTTTGGCTGGGACGGAAGTGCGTCTTCTGCGGTTCATATCGTTTGTGGAAGACGAAGCGCGGATATGTGAAGTGCCGGAAATGCAAGCGTCAGAAAGGGCTGAAGAAACTGCGCAAGGAGTTGGCGATCATGGTCGGTTTCCACCAGCAGATTCCG
>C687J35174_10004079_pt1 | contig 19820 bp, 14 predicted proteins | sample RifCSPhighO2_01_FD_35174 | JGI IMG/M metagenome (IMG submission 35174) | reverse complement strand
CAAGCTCAAGGATTCGGGCGACATCAGCCCCGAGGCCGCGGGCAAGCTCCTCGCCGCTGTGATGCAGCGGCGGGGATAGGAGAATTCAGTTTCCCCAAAGACCCCAGCAGCCAAACGACAAAAGTCGCATGACTGCCGCGACCTTCTAGTTATCCAAATCTTATCTGGCTGGGAGAAAAAAATATGTGGTCGGTGGCGTTGGTTTCTGCAACGGTGGCGCTGGTATGCAGCGTTGCCATCTGGACCTATCTCTACAGGGAGGATAAAAGAGAAGCTCGAAAGAGGGCCGGCAAAATCATGGAGGAGATGCGCTTGCTCTCGGTAACATCGCGGCGGCCCCCTTTCTAGCCTCTGACACAGCTCGGCTGTTGCAAGGTCTCGAGAATGTGCGGAGACATATTCTTGAGACCTTTTTCTTTTACTCCAATATCCTGCTTCTATAAAACTTGCTCAAAGCAAGGTGTGGATAACTTAACTAAGTTAAGGATATAGAATGGGGCTATGGTTTTGTTTCTGTTTATTTTGCTGATGTTGTTCCCTTTTCAGACAAGCGGTCAGGAGGTGCCTTCTGTGGTTATCAACGAAATTGCGTGGATGGGGACTCCGGTTGCAGGCATAGACGCAAAACAGCACTGGAGGTATGAGTGGCTGGAATTAAAGAACATCCTTAAAGACCAGTCCGTGAGTCTTGAGGATTGGACAGTTGAACTTGCTAGACATTCAATGTCTAACAGCGAGGACGAGGAGCTTTATTTCACCATTCCTCTCTCTGGCACCGTTCCAGCACAGGGATATTTTGTAGTGGGGGCTTCAGACAAGATTTCGGGTGTTGATATGAACTACGCGAACTTGGGAGGAAAGTTTCTGAATACGGGTATGAGAGTTATGCTGAAAAACAATCTTGGCGAGATTGCAGACGAGGTGGATGCAAAAAGCGCCTGGCCCGCCGGAGACAACGAAACCAAGAGAACCATGGAGCGCAAAGTAGGGTCTGACCCTACTTTGCTGTGGCAGACAAGTGAGAACCCAGGAGGAACTCCGGGTGCAGAAAACAGCAATGGGTTGAAGTTGGATGAATACTATGGCGATAGCAGCAGTATTAATGCAATTGGAGAAAACAGAAAAGACCCCTTTGGGTCTTCTCGCTCCCGTCGCTCCCGGGATATATTCAGCGGCACTACTCTGCTTGCTCTTTTTTTGGCTCTTGGGTCTGGGGCTGGGATTCTGGGATTGCGCCGCCTTCTTGCTCGCCCTGAGCAGAGTCAAAGGGCAAGGCCAGCCTAAGAGACATTCGGTGTTCTTCTGGGTTAATCTCCAAGATTTGAAACCTCAAAGTACTTCCCACACCCAAGGCCTCTTCCATTGCCTTTCTGGTTCCAAACTCTGAAATGTGGCAGAGCCCCTGAATTTTAGGTTCAATCTCCACAAAAGCCCCAAANGGGTTGAGCTTGGTTACTCTGCCTTTCACTAACCCTCCCTTCAGNTACTTTTTTGCGGCTTCCTTCCAGGGGTCTTCTTTCAAGGTCTTGAGGGACAACGATGCCCTGGCGTTGGAAATGTCAATAATTTGGGCCTTCACCTTGTCCCCCACCTTCAAGAACAGGGAAGGGTCTTCAATAATTTGCCAGTCAATCTCGGAGATGTGAATTAATCCTTCAATCTCTTCTCCTGCGCTCCCGAACCTCACAAAGGCCCCAAAGTCAACCACGCCTGTAATTTCCCCTTCCACCACGTCTCCCACCTTGTACTGAGACAAAATTTCCTTTACTTTTCTGCGCTCCTTTAAGCGTTCAGAAAGAATAATTTTTCCTTCCTTGGGGTCTAAGTCAAAGATTTCCACCTCCAGCTCTTGGCCCATGAAGGCCTGCAGGGCTTGGAGGATTTTCTGGCTGTCTCCATCNTCCACCTTGGGNTAATGCTCTTGGGCAAGCTGGGACACGGGCAAGAATGCCTGTACGCCCGACACGTCAGCTAACAAACCTCCCTTGTTTGCTCCCGTTATCTTTACCTTTAAGAGTTCTTCTTTTGCCTTTTGTTCTTTGAGTTTGCCCCACGTGAGTTCTCTCCCTGCCTCCCGCAGGGAAAGCTCAATGTATCCTTCCTCGTTTTCCAAGTCCACGATTTTTGCCGCAATGACGTCGCCCACTTTTACACCCTTGAGCTGGTCCTTTTCTTCCTGGAACTCGCGGCCAAAGATAATGCCGGTGCCCTGGGGGCCCAGATTCAGGTAGACAGCTGACCTTCCAATGCCAACGACCACGCCCTCCACGATGTCTCCCATCTTGAAGGGACGCAGCGCCCCCAGCTTTTCCACGGGCTTTTCAACCATGATTTGCATGCCCTCCACTTTACCCTACCTAATGCCAGATGTCAAAGCTCAAATGCCAAAAGTGTCTTGATTTTCAATTTACAATTTGAAAATTTGGGGATTAAGTCATTGATTGAAAATTGCAAGATTGAGCATTGAAAATTTTTGTACCTATGGTACGATAAAATTACTATGCAGATTGTGTGGAAAGGCCAGGCCTGCTTTTACATCACCGTTTCTCGAGGAAAGCAGGAGCAGGTAAAGATTCTCATTGACCCCTTTGAGGATTCTCTGGGTCTCANGCTCCCTTCCCAGGATGCAGATATTGTGTTGGTCACGCACAACCACTTTGACCACAACAATGTGAAGGCGGCGGGAGGNGCCCCTTTTGTCATTGATTCGCCGGGAGAATACGAGGCAAAAGAAGTCTTTGTGCAAGGCATCAAAACCTTTCATGATGATGTGCAAGGAAAGGAGCGGGGCTTAAACACCGTGTACACCATAACCGCAGAAGGCATTACCTTATGCCACTTGGGGGACTTTGGGCAAAAGGAGCTTACCCCCGAACAGGTGGATAAAATCGGGCAGGTTGACGTATTGTTTATTCCGGTAGGGGGAACCTATACCATCAACGGAAAGGAAGCCCCAAAGATTATCAGCCAGATAGAGCCCAGTTATATCATTCCCATGCACTACGCTTTGCCCAAGCTGAAGGTAAAGCTTGCTTCGGTGGACGAGTTTTTGCGCGCCATGGGCAAGAAAGGCCTGGAACCCCAGCAGAAACTTACCCTTAAGGCAAAAGACATTGCAGGGGAAAAAGAAGAGGCAGAGATTGTGGTGCTGAAGCCCTGAAACCATGGCAAACAAGCAGGATAACAGCCAGAAAGCCGCAATCGGGCAGGTAAAACCCCGGGAAATCGTTGAGGAAATGCGTAGTTCGTATCTGGACTACGCGATGTCCGTTATTGTTGCTCGCGCCCTGCCTGATGTGCGTGACGGATTAAAACCCGTGCACCGCAGGATTTTGTTTGCCATGCACGAAGACGGCCTGACGCACGGAGCAAAGTACCGAAAGTCAGCTACCGTAGTGGGAAGCACGTTGGGCCGCTATCACCCTCACGGCGATATCGCGCTGTATGACGCCATGGTGCGCATGGCGCAGGACTTCAACATGCGTTATCCCCTGATAGACGGTCAAGGAAACTTTGGAAGTATTGATGGGGATGAAGCTGCCGCGATGAGATACAGTGAAGCGCGAATGTCCCGGCTGGGAGAGTTTATGCTCCAGGATATCGAGAAAGGCACGGTGGACTTTTCTGACAACTACGACGGCACCAGAAAAGAACCCATGGTGCTTCCTTCTCCTGTGCCCCAGCTTCTGCTCAACGGCACCCTAGGCATTGCCGTTGGCATGGCAACCAACATTCCTCCCCATAACCTGGGAGAGGTGATTGACGCTTTGAACTACCTGCTGGACCATACAAAGGCCGCCACCGAAGATATGTTCTCCTTTATCAAAGGCCCTGATTTCCCGACAGGCGGCACCATTTTTAACAGACAGGACATCATTGCCGCCTACTCTCAAGGCAAGGGCCCCATTGTCATGAGAGGCAAGGCAGAGGTTGCGGAAGACGGGGGAAAATCCCATATCATCATTACCGAGATTCCCTACCAGGTGAATAAGGCCTCGCTGGTGGAGCAGTTTGCAAACCTGGTGCAGGAAAAGAAGATTGACGGAATCCGGGACATCAGGGACGAGTCAGACAAGGACGGCATGAGGATTGTCTTTGACCTTCAGCAGGGAGCTGCTCCCCAAAAAGTGCTGAACCGCCTCTACAAGTTTTCTGACCTGCAAAAGACCTTCCACCTTAACCTTTTGGCCCTGGCAGACGGCATTCAGCCCAAAGTGCTTTCTTTAGTTGAGATTCTCCAGTATTTCCTAGAGCACCGGAGGCAGGTGGTGACGCGCCGCACCAAATACGAGCTGGAGCGGGCAAAAGAGCGAGAGCACATCTTGGAGGGCCTGCACAAATGCCTGGCAAACATTGACAAAGTCATCAAGCTTATTCGGGCGGCAAACGACCGGGACGACGCTAAAGCAAAACTACAAAAAACATTTAAACTTTCAGAGCTTCAGGCAAACGCTATTCTGGATATGCGCCTGGCCCAGTTAGCTCGCCTTGAGCGCGAAAAGATTGAAGACGAGCTGAAAGAAGTGAGGGCAACCATCAAGGAGCTTGCCGGTATTCTTGCTTCCCCAAAGAAGATAGACGAGGTTGTCAGAAAGGAATTTGCGCGCGCAAAAGAATCCTTTGGCGACAACCGCAAGACCAGGGTGCAGGTTCAGGGAGTCGGCAGCATTGCGGAAGAAGACCTGGTGCCGCAGGAGGAAACCATTATCACCTTGACCCAGGGGGGATACATCAAGCGCATTAATCCCGCCACCTACAAGCTGCAAAAGAGGGGAGGCAAGGGCATTGTGGGTATGAAGACGGTGTCAGAAGACATCGTGGAGCATTTCCTGTACTGCAACACGCATGATTCTTTAATGGTGTTTACTGACTCTGGCAAGGTGTTTCAGCTTCCCGTGTACGAGATTCCCGAAGGCACGAGAGTGGCAAAAGGCAGGGGCCTTTTGAACTTCGCGGAGCTTTCTTCCCAAGACAAGGTGCTTAACCTCTTTGCCCTGGGCAAAAAAGACGCTGAACAGGGAGTGCAATACATGGTTATGGTAACCAGACAGGGCCTGGTAAAAAAGACCCCTTTAGAGGATTTCAAGAATGTTCGCCGTTCCGGCCTCATTGCAATCTCCCTGAAAAAGGGAGACGAACTCAAAGCGGTAAGAAAGAGCGCGGGCGAAGACCAGATTATCGTTACCACCAAGAAAGGCCAGTCCATTCGCTTTGCGGAAAAGAACGCGCGGGCCATGGGGCGCAACGCAGCCGGCACCCGGGCCATTCGCCTGAAAAAAGGAGACGAGGTGGTTGGCATGGATATTATCTCGGAAAATCACAAATCACAAATCACAAATCACAAACCGGACGCAGATTACCTCTTGATTCTCACGGAGAACGGATACGGCAAGAGAACGCACCTCAAAGAGTACCGGCTGCAGGCGAGAGGGGGCTCTGGCGTGAAGACCGCAAACATCACGGCAAAGACGGGAGGCCTTGTGTACGCAAAGGTGCTCTCCGGCCAAGAAGAAGACCTTATTGTCATTTCCCGCAAGGGCCAGGTCATCCGCACTGCCATAGCAGACGTTCCCAAAATCAGCAGATCAACCCAGGGAGTGCGCGTCATGAAGCTGGACGCGGGGGACAAAGTTGTTTCCGCGGCGTGCTTTTAATGTGGTACAATCAGACAAGATGAGAAACTCCCTTTGGGTTTTGTTCGCAGGCGTTCTCGGGGCAGCGCTTTTGCTTGCCCCGTACCATTTGGAAAATGGTGCGGGGTTTGGCGCGGGAGTTTCTTTTGCAGACGCACTGGCCGCCCTTCCCGCCCCAACCTCGCCTTCTCCTTCAGACGGAGCCAGCGCGGCGCAGCCCGTAATCTTGAAATGGAGCAAGGTTACGTTTCCAGCTGAAATAGCCGGAGGATATTTTCTGGAGGTTTTCGGAGGAAACTTTGGGTCCATTCAACAAATCTGGGCTCCCGATAATTCCTATGCATTTCCCGAAAGCACGGTTTTGCTGGCGGGGCAAGAGCACCAATGGCGCGTTCGCGCCTGTTTTGGGGTTGCCACTCCTTCTGACACGGAAAGCCAGTGCGGCCCGTGGAGCAGCAATGGCGCCAACTGGAAGTTCACCCCCACGCTTGCCAAACCCAAGCTTGTTTCTCCCGCCAACACGCTTGGTGCGGCAACCCCTGCGCCCGTAACGCTAAAGTGGGAACAGGCCGCGGGAGCGGACCGGTACAACGTTATACTCAACAAAACCTCGGGGAGCACGCCTTTTTCCCACACGTTTAGCTTCCCGGAAGTTCCGGCCAACGCTACCTCTTTTGCCATTCCTTCCAGCTGGATTGAACTTAACAACTCCTATACCTGGCAGGTGATTCCCCTGCGGGGGAATACCCCGGGTCCGGCATCTGACCTGTGGCAGTTTTTTGTGGCCCTGCCAAAACCCACCTTGGTGGCCCCTGGAAAAGATGCCGTCTTTGCCATAATCAACCGGCCCGTAGACATAGAGTTTGAATGGGAAGGAGGGATGCTGGGCGCAGGGGCGTATTTCCTAGAGGTTTTTCAGGGTGACAGCAGAATCAGAGAAAAATGGGAGCCTGGTAATAAGGTGACGCTGGACGGATTTCTCCAAGGAACATATGCCTGGCAGGTTACTGCGTGCCAAGCAAAGAATGTTGCCTGCGGCTCAACGAGCGAGCGCCGGGAATTCTCCGTTGTTCAAGATAGAACCGCCCCTCGTGTTGAGTCCTTTGCTGTAGAACCAGACGCGCCTGACTGGGCCAGTAAGGCAGAAGTTTCTTGGCGTGTGAGCGATACCGGGGGTTCTCACTTAAAACAGGTGGAAGTATGGAGAGCACTGTATGATGAGAATACCTGCGCAACAGGCAGGGATAAAGACGAAGAAGGGAAAGATACCTGTGTTTGGGAGGAACGGGCAGACATGCGCAGGACAGCGCCGACAGAGCCGTATGTGGATGCTTGGACCTGCGACAGCAACGAAAGTACAGAAAGCAAAGATGATGACTGCCCAACAGAAAGTCCCCAAGACGGCGTCTATTGGTACGGCGTGCATGTGTTGGACCGCGCCGGCAATCTGACAACGGAATCCCGCCCCGTCAAGGTGCAAGTTGACGCAACCCCTCCCACGATTGCCAAGTTTGAAAAAACCAATCCCGCCGGCGCCGACCCCGTTAATATTGAAAACCGCACCCTTACCATTGAGTACGAAGTTGCAGATGCCTTATCTGGACTACGGCAGGTGGAGCTGTGGCGCAAGAAGGCCAGCGAAGGCAATGAAGCCTGGGCTCTTCATCCCAGTATCCGGCCCAAGACCTTTTCTGGCACCACGGACGCAACGCCTGGAAGTTTTACAGACAGCTTCTCTCTTGGAGTGGAAGAAACCTATACTTATGGTTTGCATGTAGTTGATAGGGCAGGCAACAGAATCACCGAAGCAGATGCTGGGAAAGACACAATCACCGTCAAAGTAGACACAAAAGCCCCGTCTCTTGCAAGTTGCAACCTTAGGGTAGATGTGCGCTATGGGGAGACGAACGAGGAAGGAACCCGGGTGTTGTTTTTAGCGCCTTCCGACGCGCAGCTGACCAAAAAATATTTTTGGGAGTTTGGAGATGACTCGGAACCAACAAGTATAGAGCTTAGTTTTATTAACCACCGCTACAGACCGGGAAGATATACAGCAAAGCTGCGTGCGCAAGACGAGGCCGGCAACGTTTCCTCTCAATGCACTGCTACGGTGGACATAGATGATGAGGTGCCCAGGATTCGCGAGTTTACGGTTGAGCCGGATGCACCCGACTGGGTGAACACCCAAAATCCCAACCCCCATGTTTCTTGGGAAGCAACAGACAGCGGGGGCTCTGGTTTAAGCAAGATTGAGATATACAGGGCTTTTGACGCCAACAAGGATGGTACGNTTCAGGATGAAGAATGGAAAAACCCCGGAAACGGTCAGGCCAACCCCATTTATGAAAAAACCGAGGGCTTCACAAGTTCCGCAAGAGACACTGGACTTTACACAGACAACGACCTCACGACAGGCGGAGTATATTGGTACGGCATTCACGCGACAGACCGCGCCGGCAAGTGGGACAAGGAATCCCGCCCCGTCAAGGTGCAGGTAGACAAAACCCCGCCTGCATGCACGATTGGTTTTTCTGGTCGTGCTCTCAAAGTAAGCTTTGTGCCAGGGGGACGGGAAGAAGGAGCCAAATATACCTGGGATTTTGGCGACGGCACCAAAAAGACGGACAGCGGCCTTGGAATTGACCACACCTACAGCGCCGTCGAGAAATATACGGTAAAGCTAGTTGTAGAAGACAAAGCTGGCAATATGAGCAACTGTGAAGGGGTTGTCGATATTGGAGCTTTGCCTCCAGAAGAAGCGCCCCCGGGAGCAGAACTTCCGGGAGCCGGGGCCGAGTGCGACCCGGGGGCTGACCCCAGGTTTGTCTGCCAGAAAGGACTAAAATGCGAGCCCAGGCAAGACGACCCGACAAAAGGAGAGTGCACAGCGATAACCGTTGTCCCCGGCGAGTTCCCAAATCCCTTGCGGGCGACGACCTTTGCCGCAGTGCTCAACACCATATTGAACTTTCTGTTTATGATTGCCTTGGTGGCGGCCCCCCTGGCCATTCTGGCATCTGCCTTCCTGTTTGTGACGGCAAGCGGCAACCCAGAGCAGGTTTCCCGGGCAAAAAAGGCGCTGGTCTGGACATTTGTCGGTTTGCTGGTTATACTGCTTTCAAAGGGTATTGTTGCTGTTGTGCAGGGGCTCTTGGGGGTTTGACCCCGCCCTTGTGCACAAGAGCGGGGTTGACACCTCCCCTGGTATGGTACAATAATAAAAGGTCGGTTTGTTTACATGACAACATTGAACAGGTAAAAGTTCTAACGATAAAAAATGAAGAAACTTTTTGCAGTATTTGTCCTCTTGTCTTTAGTTGCCGCGGCAGCCGTTCCGGTGGCAGTTTCTGCTGTGCAGGAAACAGTGGACGAAGCCGATAAAATTCCTACCTCCATCACAACTGCCACAGGACTTGTTAATCTTGTGGAGAACATTACGGACTGGGTTTTTGTGCTTTTTCTCCTTCTCGCGGTGATCTTTATCATTATAGGCGCAATGCAGTTTGTGACGGCAGGGGGAAAGCCAGAGAGCGTTTCAGAAGCGCGCCAGAAAATCATCTGGGCGGCAGTTGGAATCATTGTTGCTTTGGCAGCAAGGGCAATCCCCGCGGTTCTTAAAAACATTGTAGGATAACTACCGAAAACGAAAACAAAGAAGCCCCTGGAGATTATGCCGGGGGCTGATTTGTTTTGTATACTGTATAATAAAAGAGATGGAAAAGATACGGGAAAAACTCCGCAAACCAGAGGCGGTCGTGTGGCTCGCCATCTTTTTTCTTGGAGTAGCTTATCTTCTCTTGAGTTTTTTCAATAAAGGAGGGGAAGGAGACGCCTTTTCTTATTACCTTCGTCTGAATACCCAGGGNGTGAGGTCTTTTCTTTTTTGGCTNGCCTTGGTGGGGTATGGGGCGGGAAGCGTGCGCCTCGCCGTGTTTTTGTTTGCCGCTGGCATGAGGGGAGAAAATCCCCTTGCCTTCTTTTCTAAGGAAAGGGTGGAGAAAGCAAGGCATTACTTTTCGCGTCTGGGCAAAGACCTGCTCTTTCTGGTTGCCCCTTTGATTATTGGGTTCTATGTTATGTCTTTGGCAATCGGGCAGCTGAACTTGTTTAACGCTTCTAACCTCAAAGACGAACTTCTTTTGCAATGGGATTTCTTTCTTACGGGAATCTATCCTTCCCTTTCTTTGGGGCTGGGAGCATGGCCTGGGTGGTTTGTAAAACTTGTGGAGGTTTCTTTTCTCTACCTTGGCATGGCGCTTTTGGCTTTTGCGTTCTATGCTTTTTTTTGGAGAAGAAACATCTTCCGGGAAGCTGTTGCCGCGTTTTTTGCAGGCATTATGATTCTTTTTCTGGGGTGGACCCTTTTCCCTGCAATGAGCCCCCACGACCGTTTTCTTGACAACGTCTATGGTCTCTCGGTTCCTCCTTTGGTGCAAGAGTATGTGAACGACTACCGCCCGCAGGAAGAGATCCGCTCTTTTCTTTCGTATATAAGGGAAAGGAAGGAGGGGCTTTCTTACCTTCCCACCACCACCATGCCAAGCGCCCATGTGGCATGGGCAACCCTTTTGGCATACTATGCCTGGCGGGCTCATCGATGGCTTGGGCTGGCTGTCTTGCCCTTTGCCCTTCTTTCCATGCTCGGCACCGTTTTATTCGCCCAGCATTATTTTGTGGATATTCCAATGGGGATGCTGGTAANCGCAGGTTCCATTCTTTTAGTTAAACGCCTCACTAAGAAAAGTTGATTTTTCCTCTCTTTGGGTTACCATTAAAGCCCAGGCGCCCGTGGCGGAACCCCGAGCCATCCGCCTGAGGCGGAGGTACGGGACAGGCTGGCAGACGCTCTTGCCGGGATGGCGAAACTGGGAAACGCGCTGGCCCTAGGAGCCAGTGGGGAAACCCTTGAGAGTTCGACTCTCTCTCCCGGCACAACCAAAACCCCCGCATCTGTACGAGAGTCTGTGGATAACTTGGCTAAACCAAGTTTTAGCAAGTTCTAACCGTGGACTTTTACCTTGCGCACCTTCTGGCGTTCAATCTTTGGCAGGCGCAGGGTGAAAACCCCGTCTTTCATGGTGGCTTCCGCCCGGGAGCCGTCCACCTCTTCTGGCAAGATAATCTGGCGGGAAAAAGCACCCCAAAAGCATTCCTGGAAAAAGTAGTTCTTGCCTTGGTCTTGAACGGTGTTGCTCCGTTCTCCTGAAATGATGACGGTGTCGTTTTCAATGGAAATGTCCAGGTCTTCTGGCTTTACCCCCGCAATAGTGGATTGAATAACGATTTCATCATCCGTCTGGTACACGTCCACCGCCAGCTCTCCCTCCGGCTCAAACCAGTCCGGGGCCTGCTCGTGTGAGGGAGCCGCGTCTTCTTTCTTTAAGGATTTCACCTGCACTTTCTTTTCCTTGCCCTCCGCAGCTTTCACAGAAGAGGGCTTCTCTTCCTTTTTTTGTTTTTGTTTTCCCTCTTCTTTCTCCTGTTCCTCTTTTTCATTCTCTTCTTCCTCAACCCCCATGCTGTTTTTTAGCTTTTCAAAAAATGAAGACATGTTATTGCTTTGATGCTGTTATTCTTTTTAGTTGGCGAAAGCCCGTTGACACAAAAATTGCCAGTCCCGCTAAGATGACTCCCGGCACCAGGAGCTTTTGGACCCCCTCCATCTCTAGTATATAGAAGTTAAAGAAGCCGTGCAAGAGGATTGCCAAGAACAGACCAAAAACCAGGTACCCGTGTTTCTTTGCGGGGTCAAAGAACGACCTTGCGAGAAAGTACCCCAGGGTTCCAGACGTTAGGGCGTGCAGGAAGGTGGCCCCTACCAGGCGCGCCAAGGTTAAGGCCGCAATGTTAGAAAAGGGAGAGGCGGGACCCAAGCCAAAAAGAATGAGAATGTTCTCAAAAGCGGCAAACCCAAGGGCCGCAATTATCATGTAGAGCATAAGGTCTAAGGGTTCGTCAAGGGCCCTATTCTTATATACAAAGACCCTGACCACCAGGAACTTGAACAGCTCTTCCACCAGGGCAACTCCCAAAAAGATATAGAGAACAAGGATGATTGCCGGAGGCAGGGGGAGCAGTGAGAACAGGGACCGCAGCGTGAGTTCCAGGGCAATGGCAGGAAGGGTTGCCAGCATGCCCCAGAAAAACACCTTGCGAATCATGGAGTTGGGCTCTGGGTGCGCATCCTTTCTCAAATAGAAGGCAAGCCAGATTAAGCTCGGTACCAATCCAAACAGCAAAAACACTAGGTAATTCATGCTGGCCAGGATTCAATCATTAAGGTTCCCCTTTTGTTTTTCAGAGGAAGCCGCTGGTAGAGTTCTTCGGTGATAAAAGGCATAAAGGGATGCAGGAGTTTTAGGCTGGTCTGCAGAATTTCCAGGAGCAGGTATTGGCCGGCCTCGCGTTCTTTCTTGTTCTTTGAGTTGAGCCGCGGTTTTTGCGCCTCAATGATTTTATCTGCAAAGGTGTGCCAGAAATAATGGTATAGGACTTCAGAGGCCTTGTAGAATTTGAAGGAATCCATCAGCTTCGTAGTTTCTTTTGTGAGAGCGTGAAGATTCTTGAGAATCTTTTTATCTGCAAGAGTCAGCCCGGATTTTGTTTTTGGGTTGAAATCCTTCAGATTCATAAGCACAAAACGGGAAGCGTTCCAGAGCTTNTTTGCAAAGTTCCGGTATCCGCGAATGCGGTTTTCATCCAGGGCAAGGGAGGTTCCCGGGGTATTTCNTACTATGAGGCCAATGCGGAAGGCGTCTGTCCCATATTTTGCTGTAATGTCCAAGGGGTTGATAACATTGCCGCGGCTNTTGCTCATTTTTTTGCCTTGCGCATCCAAGACAAGCCCATGGAGATACACCGTGTGAAAAGGCACCTTTTTCGTAACGTACAATCCCAGCATAATCATGCGGGCCACCCAGAAGAATATGATCTCCCCGGCCGTTTCCATAACGTCTGTTGGGTAGAATGTTTTGTAGTCCTTGGCGTCGGGATAGCCGAGAGTCGCGAACGGCCATTGTCCAGAAGAAAACCAGGTGTCAAAAGTGTCCATTTCTTTTTTCACCGCTTTTTTGCATTGCGGGCAGGCTTTGATTTTGTTTTCAACATCAACAATACCCGCGCCGCATCCTTGGCAGATTTTTGCCGGAATAGGAATACCCCAAACAATCTGGCGCGAAATATTCCAGTCAGTAATATTCTTGAGCCAGTGCAGGGATATTTTCTTGTATTGCTTTGGGATAAAAACAACCTCATTTTTTTCAATTGCCTGGATGGCACGTTCAGCCAAAGGTTTCATTTTTACAAACCACTGATCTTTGATTTGCGGCTCAATAAGGGCACCGCATTTGTAGCAGGTTTTTACGGTATGCTTGTAGTTCTTTTCGGTCTTTGCCAGGAGGCCTTTTGCTTTTAACTTTTCCACGATGCGCGGCCTTGCTTCAATAATTTTCATTCCAGAGAACTCTCCGGCAATAGGCAAGAGACGTCCTCGAAAGTCAATGATTTGTTCCTTTTCTAAGCCATGGCGTTCTGCAATGTCAAAGTCAACAGCGTCATGCCATGGAGTAATGGTCATTGCCCCTGTCCCAAACTCCATATCTATTGCCTCGTCTTTAATGACCGTGGCCATGATAGGGCCGTTTATCCATTCCACTTTTATCTTTTGTCCATCTTTGTACTGTTTGTATCTTGGATCTTTCGGGTGCATCACCACGTATTTATCTCCGAACTTTGTTTCTGGCCGCGCCGTAGCAATGGTAAAAGGGCCGTACTTCAAGTAGTAGAACGTATCAACCCGCTCAACGTCTGAGGTCTCTAGTTCGGAAAGCGAGGTTTGGTGCTTTGGGCACCAGTTGATTATTTTCCTGCCCCGATAGATCAGCCCGTCCTTATGGAGTTTTTGGAAAGTGGAGTAGACTGTCTTGACTATGCTTGAGTCCAGGGTAAACCTTTCTCGCGACCAGTCGCAGGAAGCGCCCATCTTTCTGGTCTGATTTTCAATATTCTTTTTATTGCGCATGGTGAACTCCATAATTTCTTTATAGAGTTCTTGCGGCTTCATTTTAAAACGAGACCTGCCTTCTTTCTCCAATTGTTTTTCATACACCACCTGCGTTTCAAAGCCAGCATGGTCAAGTCCAGGTAGCCACAGCGCTTTGTACCCCCGCATTCTTTTGTAGCGCGTCATAATATCTTCAATAGTCAAAACCAGACCGTGGCCGGCATGAAGAGAACCGTTCGCGTTGGTGGGGGGCATAATAATGGTGAATGGCCTTTCTGGACTCCGACGACCTTTGGTGTTGGAGCCCAGACCGCGTAGCGCGTCGGGGCTAAAAAAACCACTCTTTTCCCAGAGTTGATAGATTCTGTCTTCTGTTGTTTGCGGATTGTATGCTTTTTCTAGGTCTCTCATGAATTTGTTGATATATTATATCTTACAGGATACAAATTCAAAAACTCTGCTCAAACTCTAATGCTATGTAGCATTAGAGTTTGAGCAGAGTTTAAGATTTGGATGGGCTTCAATAGGCCGCGGGTCTTTTAGATAATTGCCACTTTGAAGTGCAAAGTATCCTGCGAGACAGGGCATGATACCGTTGTCGGTTGCAAGTTGCGGGGCAGGGAAGAAAAGCTGAACCTTGAATTTCTCTTCTTTCACTTTTCGCTTTAGCTGTTTTCTAAGCTCGCTGTTGGCGGAAACCCCTCCGCCCAAGATAATACTCCTGGCTTCCTGTTGGGCAGCGGCCTTCAGGGTTTTTGCCGCAAGAACGTCAACGATTGCCTGTTGGATTTCTTTTGCCATGGCCCGCACGTATGCCGCAGATTCCCTGACTTTTTTTGTGCGCTTTTGAGAATCGTACAGAACTGCGGTCTTGAGCCCGGAGAAGCTAAAGTCAAGGTTTTTTGCGTGAAGCATGGGACGGGGAAGATGTATTTTGTATTTTGTATCTTGTATTTTGTATGCTGCTGCAGCCTGTTTTGCTATTTTCGGACCACCCGGAAAGCTTAAGCCGAGAATGCGCGCTGTTTTGTCAAAGGCCTCTCCAGCTGCGTCATCCCTAGTTTCTCCCAACAGCTTATATCTGCCAATGCCTTGCATCAAAAGCAGTTGGGTATGTCCCCCAGATACGAGCAATACAACAGCCGGGAAAACGCGTTTGGAATTTGTGATTTGGAATTTGTGATTTGTTTGTAATTTGTTTCTTGTCTCCTGGTTATTCTTGTTGGTTTGCGCAAACAAACCAACAAGCAAGTGTCCTTCCATGTGGTCCACAGGAATAATCGGAACATCCAGCTTTTTGGCAAGCTCTTTTGCAAAGTTGATTCCCGCCCAAAGGCACGGGGAAAGCCCCGGACCATAGGTTACGGCCACAGCATCAATATGAAACACCTGTACAGAATTGAGGGATGCTTTGCGCAGCGCTTTTTTCAGCACAACGGGCAGGTTTTTCTGATGCTCCCGTTTCGCCAAGCGGGGATATACTCCTCCGTATTTCTTGTGCACCTCTATTTGGGAAGCGACAATATTTGAGAGAATGCAAAAACGGGGGAATGTTTTTCCCTTGCCTTCAATAACAGCAATGCCTGTGTCGTCGCACGAGGTTTCAATGCCCAGGATAGTCATTGGCGGGATGGCTTTTCGACGCGTTGTACCATAAAACGGACGGTTTCATTCATGTTGAGCGGAACAATGGAAATGTTCGGATGGCGGCTTTGGAAAACGCGGAAGATTTCGTCCGCAAATGCCTGCCCAATGTTGGGGACGCGCTCAAAGTCAAGGATGATTTTTTTGAACTTCTCAAGGCCTACAAGGATGCGGCGCGCCTGGGAGCGCGATACGTATATGGTGCCCATGGTAAAAAGACGAACGTGAACCTCTGTTTTATCAAAGGCGTAGCTCCCGGGCCCTGACTGGTATTCCTTGAATAAATCGTTTAAACGCCTTGGGCTCTTTCGTGCTATTGCAAAGGTTACGCGAGTTCCTCGGTTTACTCGCTTTTCCTGCTGGAAAAAGACATCGGGAAGGAGGTTGTCTACGACCATCCGGTATCCGAAACTTTCCAGCAAGAAGCGATCGCCCGCCTTTGAAGTGAAGAAAATACCCTCTCCCGTATGGGCCTTCGGGTCGGTGGTAACTTTGCCCTTCAGTAAGTCCTGCATTGCTTCTAACTCCGACTTAAGCCCGCGCTGCTTCATGACGTTTCGAAATACTCCAACGCCAAAATCGCTCACCTGAAAGCGGATTGTGTGCAGGTCGCTTTCTAGGTGAACTTCAATAAACAGAGATTGCGAGTGTTCAATGGCATTGTTGAGCATTTCAGAAAAGGCGTACGAGAGAATGCCTCGGATGTTTTCTGGTGCGGCCTGAAACGCGGGAGATGCCGCGACAAACCGCTCAAAAACCTCATGTTCTTTGAGGTTGCGGTTGCGAAGGCGGCGCCGGCTTGCCGCAGGACCCAGTTCGTCAACGCGTTCTGGGAGGACGTAAAACGCGCCGCGGGTAGACCCAAACTTCTTTACCTGCCCGGCAAGCGCCATCCCATGCAGTACTTGGCTGGCATACTGGCGTGAAAAGTTAAGATCTCTGGCAATCTCTGTTGAGGTGGCGCGTTTTTTCCCGCGCAAGAAGTCCGCTATTTTCTGCTTTGTATCCATGAGGAGAGGATAGCACGCCGGCAAATAATTGTCAACCTTTTATTTATAATTGTAAGGTATAGGGTAAGGTGTCCCGTCCCCGCATCTTTGCCGCCTTGCCTTTTGTGCGTTTTCAAGCTACCCTAGGGGGTGTTTGGTCCCATCGTCTAGCCTGGCCCAGGACAGCGGATTTTCATTCCGCCAACAGGGGTTCGAATCCCCTTGGGACCGCCTTTTTATGTCTCTTCCAGACAACTATTTTCACGTGGGCAGGGCGTCTGACCTCAAAAGCAGAGGAGATAGACGGCTCTACCGGTTTTTGGAAATGCTCCCCGGCATTCTTGTCTGGGGAAGCTTTGCTTTCGCCGTGCTTTTTTCCTGGCTGCAACCCCTTTGGGTTGCCTTTTTCATTATGGCGTTTGTGGTGTACTGGCTGTCGCGCACGGTGTACTTTGCCTTTCATCTGTGGGCTGGCTATCGCCAGATGAGGGTGAATGAAAAAAAGGACTGGATTCAGGAACTTAGAAAGTTTCCCCCTTGGAGAGACCTGTACCATCTTGTTATTATTCCCACGTACCAGGAACCCGCGGAAGTATTGAGAACCACCCTCATGTCGCTCACCGAGAGCGTGTATCCTAAAGACAGGATGATTGTAGTGGTGGGCATTGAGCAGCGAGAGGGAGAGAAAGGAAAAGAGAAGGCGCAGTCCGTGAAACAAGAGTTTGCGAGCCGGTTTTTTCGGTTTCTGGTGACAGAACACCCAGACGGCGTTGCGGGAGAGATTGCGGGGAAAGGGGCCAACGAATCGTTTGCCGCAAGGGCCGCAAAAAAGGATATCATTGACCCTCTCTGTATTCCTTACCACAACGTCATTGTTTCGTCCCTGGACGCGGACACGATAGTATATCCCCAGTACTTCTCCTGTCTTGCCTGGTATTACCTGAATACTCCCCATCGGACCCAGACGAGTTTTCAGCCCATCCCCCTGTACATAAACAACATCTGGCAGGCACCCCCTATTTCCCGGGTGTTTGCTTTTTCTTCCACCTTCTGGCACACCATGAACCAGCAGAGGCCCGAGAAGCTCGTCACCTTTTCTTCTCACGCAATGGCGTTTCAGGCCTTGGTGGACGTGGATTTTCGAGCCCCGAACGTGGTCAATGACGATTCGCACATCTTCTGGCAGTGCTTTTTCCGGTATCAAGGAAACTACAAGGTGCAGTCCCTGTACTATCCCGTGTCCATGGATGCCAACGCGGCAAAGAGTATTGTCGCTACTCTGCAAAATATCTACCGTCAGCACCGGAGGTGGGCCTACGGCGCAGGGGAGATAGCATATGCGCTCTTTGGGTTCTTGAAAGAGGGGGCCATTCCCCCAAAAAGAAAGCTGTCCCTAGGCCTGGAGCTTTTGGAGAGCCACTGGTCCTGGGCAGCAGCTCCCCTGCTCATCTTTGCTTTAGGATGGTTGCCCTTACTGCTGGGAGGAGATGCCTTTTCTGAAACCCTTCTTTCCTACAACCTTCCCCGGTTTGTAAGCAGCATCCTCACCTTTTCCATGCTCGGCCTTGTTGGAACAGGGGTTTTGAGCTTGTATCTGCTTCCCCGGAAAAAGCCGAGCTTTGGAAGAATGAAAGCATTCTGGTTTGTCGCTCAGTGGATATTGCTGCCCTTGTCCATGATATTCCTGATGGCGTTTCCCAGCATTGAGGCGCAAACCAGGTGGATGCTGGGCAAATACCTCGGTTTTTGGGTAACTCCCAAGACGCGCAACTAAAATTTATTGAAAATTGAGAGTCGCAGATTGAGAATTCACTCCAGGTGCAGTTTTTCTCGGAGTTCATCCACCCGTTTCTTTAACAGCGGGTGGTTTTTCAAAGAGATATCTTGCTCTAAAAGCTTTTCTGCCGCCGCCCTCACCTCTTGGACCAAAACAAGGTTAGCAAGGTTTTCCATGGCAAAGTCGGGAAGCCCCCATTGCTTGTTTCCCGCAAAGTCCCCCGGTCCCCGCATCCTCATGTCTTTTTCGGCCAGCTCAAATCCGCTGTCAGATTCCAGGAGTGCCCGGAGGCGCTGCCGCGTCTTTTGCGAAGATGATTCAGAAAACAGCAGGCACGTGGAGCGGTGTCTGCCCCTCCCAATTCTTCCTCGGAACTGGTGGAGCTGAGCCAGGCCGAAGCGCTCCGCTCCCTCAATGAGCATGACGGTGGCGTTGGGAATGTCCAGGCCAACCTCAACCACGGAGGTCGCAACGAGAATGTCTGTTTTTCCCCTTGCAAAGCGCCGCATAATTTGCTCTTTCTCCGCAGGCCCCATTTTTCCATGGAGCATTTCAACCTTACACTCGGGGAACACTTCTTGGGAAAGCTTCTCATACTCTTCTTTCACTGTTTTTATCTCCAGCGATTCTCCCTCCTGCGGTTTTTCAATGCGGGGACAAATCACAAACACCTGCCTTCCTGCCTTCACCTGTTTTTGCATGAACTCGTATGCCTTTTTTCTTTCCTCTGGAGCCACAATCTTGGTTTCAACCCTCTTTCTTCCTTTGGGGAGCTCGTCAATGACGGTTGGATCTAAGTCCCCGTACACCGTCATGGCCAGCGTTCTGGGTATGGGCGTGGCGGTCATGGAGAGAAAATGCGGGACAAGCTGTGCCCTGCGCTGGAGTTTTTTTCTCTGCTGCACGCCAAAGCGGTGCTGCTCGTCAACAACCACAAGAGCAAGGTTGGAAAACTTTACTTTATCTTGAATCAAAGCATGCGTGCCGATGAGCACATCCACGCCCCCTTCCTTTGTCTTTTGCAGCAGCTTTGTTCTTGAAATCTCAATGAAGTCCTTGGGAAGCTTTGGAGAAATGAACCGATCTGACTTTCCCGTTAAAAGACCGATGGTTACTTTGAAGGGAGCAAGCGATTCTCCCACGGTCTTGAAATGCTGCTGGGCCAGGATTTCCGTAGGGGCCATGAACGCCACCTGGAACCCCGCTTTTTGCGCGGCCAAGGCAGCCATGGCCGCCACCACGGTTTTGCCAGAGCCCACGTCTCCCTGCAGGATTCTGTTCATGGGGCGGGGTTTTTCCATGTCTTTTAAAATATGCCAGGCGGCTTTCTTCTGGGCGCCTGTCAGCTCAAAGGGGAGTTTGGAGGTAAAGCGCTTCATAATTTCTGGCTGGAAGGCGATTACCGGGGCCTTTACCTGGGCCAGTTTCTTTCTTTCCGTCAGCACAAACAGGGAAATAGAAAAGAGCTCCTCAAAAGAGAAACGTTTCTTTGCCAGTTCAGCTTCCCTGGGCGTGCCGGGAAAATGAATGCCCCGCAAGGCCTCCTTGAGGAAGGGAAGGCCGCGTTCCTTGAGCAGCAAAGGAGGAAATGACTCCGGGATGTTTTCCAAAGAGCGCAAGGCCATAAAGATGACGGAGCGCAGCCATTTTGAAGAAACCCCCCTGGTTTCCCGGTAGAGGGGAACCAGGCGTCCCGTATGAATGGTGGTTGCCCCCGCTTTTTCATACGAGGGACTGGAAAGATACACGCCCCGGCTGTCTCTCACCACCTTTCC
>C687J35174_10004069_pt1 | contig 19841 bp, 20 predicted proteins | sample RifCSPhighO2_01_FD_35174 | JGI IMG/M metagenome (IMG submission 35174) | reverse complement strand
CTAATGGTTGAGTTTCATATAGAAGTAGGACACTTATAAACTTGTAAATATAAGTGTCAAAATGAATAAGAATTTATTATTTCTAAAAAGAAAAAAAGCGAAAGAGTTGCATGAGAAAGGATGGAGCAATCGCAAGATAGCACGTTTATTATTAACAAATAAAGGTAGTATTAGTAAGTGGATAAAATTAAATGAGAGTGAGACCTTAATTGATAATAGGGGGTGGAAGAAAGGTTTTCCAAGGAAATACACTCTAGAACAAAAGAAAGAAATTATTCAAATCAGAAAAGAATTAGAAAAAGAAAATAGTTATTTTATAGGTTCAGAAGTAGTCAAAAAGAATTATGAAAATCAGATAGGATTAAAAGTTTCAAAATCTTTTGTTAATAGAACATTAAAGGAGGCATGTATGGTAAAAAGCCCACAGAAAAAGAGAAAAGGATTAAGCAAATATATGAAATATCCACAAAGAACATTAACTAAATTAGGTAAGAGCATGATGAGTATTGATTTTATTGGTCCAAAATATTTGCATGGTTCAAATGAAGGCGTAAGCTTTCTTTCATGCAAATACATCCGACCACAAAAGCAAGGAATAGTAAAAAGGGTAACTGGACAGACTACTGAACAAACAATAAAGATATTGAAAGAAATATGGAAAGACAACCCTATTCCCGACGTCATAAAAGCAGATAATGACTCAGCATTTGGCACAAATCTTTCACATGATAAATGTATTGGCAAGTTAGCATTATTCTTCCTTAATCTTGGTGTTACGCCTCTTTATATTGCCCCTAGAAGCCCTTGGAATAATGGGGAGAATGAAGGATTCAACAGTGTATTCTCAAAAAAGTTCTGGAATAAATTGCAATTCACAGATGAAAAGGAGATAGATGTTAAAATTAAAGATTTTAATATTGCATATGAAAAATATTCCAATCTTATATCAAATAATCCTGAAACAAATTCAAACGCCAAGTATATTGATGATTACACAAATATTAATCTTGAGAATAAACATGTTAATAAATTCAAAACACATATTATTTATTTTTTGAGGATTGTAAGAAGAAAAAATGAGAAAGGAAGTAATAAAGAATATGGCTTTATAGAAATCCTAAATCAAGAAATAAAAATGCCAAAAAAATTAATTAACTTGTTTGTTTTTTGCANACTTGACTTAAAGTCTAAGAGACTTATTATAAGCAGCGAACTAGATGATGGATCATTAAAAGAGATAAAATCAATCAAATTTAATATCAAAAATATTATATACTAGGAGTACTAACATTAATTAAATGAGCATGGGAAGTGTCCCACTTTCATTTGCTACTCAACCCCTAATCACTAAAAAATTTAAGAATACTCAACGAATGTCATTTATTGTTCTTCTGATGGGATTTTTATTTCAATATCTTGAGGTTGCATTTCTTTTCTTTTTTGTACGTTGAAAAGAGCATAACCTTTCACTTTTCCAGTCTTTTCATCTCTCCGTTCAAATGTGTCTCCACCCAAATCTTCATAATAAGAGGGGGTTGGATCTCCAAATCTTATTTCTAAGAAGTCTCCATCTGCATCATAGTGTATTTGTATTTTTCCTTTCATTTTATATTTCTCATGTAGTATGATGTTATGACAAAGCCCTCTCCGTTTAAATATTTAACTGCGACCATGAGGTAACGATTCTTCTTTTTGTCAAACTTATAATACCATTTTATTGAATCTGGATTATAAAAGCTGGAGTTTATCTTTAGGGGATTGGCGAGAGCAGCTATAATTTCTTCATAGTCTGTGATTTCTGGATGCTCCATTCTTATATGAGCCCACCTTTCTTTACTCAATCTTATTTGTCTCCCAGATTTATCGATAATTTCAAAAATGTACATAAAATTAAGACAATTTGTTACAATAAATACTTATTGCTATTCTTCTGTTGCAGTAAGCTGCACGGGGATGGGAGGATTCAGATACACTGAAATAGGAAGAATGATTGGCAGAGACCAGAGGAATGTGTGGAGAAGAGAGGGGGATGTGGAAGGGAAGGCTAACTAATTGTTCCTGTTACCACTTAAAAGATGATGAGGCTGTCATTATATGGTGGTTACAAGATAGAAAGGTTTATAAAACCCCTATACTACATATTGTTATGAATAAAAAAGTCATTTTTGTATTTGTCGTTTTAATGTTGCTTATGGTGCTCCCCTTTTTATCAGCTGACGATAGTGACGCTGCTCCGCAAATTGATAAAGCGTATAAATCTTCAAACAATAATGTTGTCTATATTAAATCTTGTGGTAAATTGAATAAGGATAATACTACATACAAAATAACCAAATCAGTTTCTGCCAGTGGAACTTGCTTTACGATTGCTGCTAATAATGTTACCTTAGATGGTCAAGGTAAGACGGTAAAATATGCTAAGAGCAAGAAAGGTTATGGTATTGTTAATAACAAAGGGTATTCTAACATGGTAATACAAAACACTGTATTTTCTGATTCTAAGTCTAAAAAAGGATTAGCTGCAATATATACTTTCAACGCCTCAGGATTAAAAGTGTTAGGCAATAAAATTGATAATGAAGGCAAGTCAACAATTGGTATTTACATTGTTGGGGATACAGGTAAATACGTCTCAATAGACACAATTATTCGTGGAAATGACATTGAAACTAAAGATGTAGGTCTTTGGATTGAATTAGGGTCGAATATTATCATCGAAGATAATGAAATAGTTAGTTCTACTGGCTTATACCTTTTTGTTAATAGAACCAATATGTCCTATAATCAAATTGAAGTAGATAATCTTGCACTTATTTATGCTTATAACTCCATTTTCGAAAGTAACCGATTTGAGAGTAAATCTTCTTTGTCTGAAGCAGCTTTAAGTATAGGTGGTCATAACAATTCTATTAAAAATAATGAGATATTCTCTGAAACTAATGGAATCATTGCTTCTGGAGATATGAAAGATAATGTTTTCGTAGGTAATCAGATTGTTTCAGATTCCAGCCATTCGGATTTATTATTAGTTTCTTCAGAGAATATAGATAATACTTATCTGATAGATCAACCCATTACCTCATACTCTTTTAGCTCTAAGAATCAAGTATTACACATAGAGAAGAATTCTATTGCAAAAATCGACTTTCTTAAAGGAATAAATGGAACTGGGAAAAAATTAGATAGAGAACTCTTAATAAGAAAAAATTTAGTTTTAATTAACTCTACTACTAATGCTGGTTTAAACAGAAGTGCAAATGTTACACTGTATGATATGGATCAATTTAAGTTTGGAGAAGGCGTTAATATCTACAAGAATGGTCAAACATGCAATGACTGTTACAACTTCACACCTCTTGACGCAGATACTATTGTATTTAACGTAAGCGGAGCTGGGCTTTATTACATTGGAAACAGTACATACCAGCCTTCAATTAATCTTTCGGATGGTGAGGAGGATTATGTTTCATTATCTTCGTGTAGAATATTGGACCAACCTAATAAAGTGTATAAACTAACAAAATCGCTAAGTTCTCAGGGAACATGTTTTAGAATAGAGGCGAACGGTATTACTTTAGACGGAAATGGTAATACAATTAATTATTCACTTTCAGAAACAGGAAATGGGATTTTTGTAGCTGGAGTTAACGGAGTTACAATTAAAAATTTAATTCTTGCTGAACCTGGACCAAGAGTTGCAGGTTTTTTTGGTCACGCAATATATATAAATAATTCAATAAATGGGACAATAATTAATAATACCATAGAAACCTATAAGCCTTATGCACACGGAATTGTTTTAGGTGAATTATACTCAAATAATTCAATTTTTGGAAACTATCAAATTATTAATAATATTATAAGGATACATGGACATTATTCTCAAGGAATAAAATCGACTGGTTACCATAATAATACCTTACAGTTTAATGATATTTATAGCGATGGCCGAGACGAACCAGTTATATTTATGAGATCTAATAACAATCTTATAAGAAATAATAGCTTTAAATCAAATTATTGGGCCTCACACGGAGTTATGACAATTTATGAATCAATTGGTAACACTTTTTTATTCAATGAAATCAGCCTTTCCACATCTCCCGCATTTTCATATGGCGCAATCGCAATAGGAGACTCTTCAAATAATAGCTTTATATTGAACGTGATAGAATCAAATACTACAGAAATTTATCTATATAGGACGCCTGGGAAGAATCTAAAAATAGGGCTAATGGGAAATATCTTCAAAAGCAATCTTTTATCTAAAAATCATCCGAAGATAGTACAATTTAATATTTCTATTGGGGAAAGTATTAATAACACACAATTCATTGATTATAGTTTCATAAATTATTCTTTTGGTGTAGGTCGATCTATTATACATTTTNAAGAAACACGTTTTGGCCAAATAGCTTTCACTCAAGGTATCAACGGCTCCGGCAACAATCTCTCCGCAGAGATCCAAATCTCAAACAACTCTGCGCTAGTTAACTCAACAATTAATCCCGGGCTGAACAGAAGCGCAAACATAACCTTCTATCATATGAGCGGGTGGGGATTTACTGATAACGCCCAAATATACAAAGACAGTTCAGTATGCCCTGCAGGATACTGCCACAACTTCACACCTCTAACCGCTGACATAGTTGTATTCAACGTAAGTGGAGCGGGGAGATACTGGGTGCAGTAAGTTACATTAAACTCCCATAATCCTCTATATTCTGTTTATGATTGTGTTATTATAAAAAAGAAGCTGAACTGACTTTTGGAATTATAAAAGTATAATCAAAAGACTTCTTAATTTTGTCATTAGAATTATCTAAATCACTGACAGACTTAACACCAAAATTAAAGAATTCACCAGAAGAAGGCTGAAGGTTAACAGAAAAAACCTTNTCGTTACCAAGAGACTTCCTCAAAAGATAAGAAACAGGAAAAATACTCAAAGAGCCACTATTAAAAACAGAGTTAGAGGCATGAACATTGCCCATAATAACAAAAACTTTCCTTTTAGGATCATTATCCAGTACACGCAAAACATTATCCTTTATTTCTCTTTCCCTATCGTTTTGAAGAAGAGAGCTATCTGGAGTAACATCAACAAATTTAACACAAATATTTTTAAAGTAATTTTTATTAATATTGGACAAATCATTAATTAGATTAAGATATTCTAAACTATTCCTACCATCATTATTATCTTTATTGTTAAAAAAATCCATACTTTTAAGAATGTTAATATCACCACTTCTGAAGAAATCATCTATTTCTTTCTGAAAGTTTATTGGAAACTCAAAAAGAACATCAAAATCAAAAAAATCAGAAGCCTTTTTTAAAAAAAGACTAAGGATTATAGGAATCTCATGAGTACCATGCATTTCCCCAAAGATAACTACCTCTTTCTCTTTAATATTCTCAAAGATATTTGAGAATAATTCCTCTGCTAATCTGTTAGTTTTTTTCATATGACAAAAAATCCACTAAAGCCTCCCTTATCATCAAACCAGTTCTTTCCTGAATCCAACCCCACTGACCATTAGGGTTAAGCTCCAAAAAAACCAATTCATCATCAGGTTTAACTATCAAGTCATAAGCACCAAAATTTAATCCAAACAGCTTATTAATAGATTTAAGCTTATCTTCATCTTCTCTTGATAACTGATAAACCTCATATTTAAGATGATCACTTCCTAGACGCCAATCCACTTTTGAGCTTTCTCTTTTTAGTTGTACTATGTTTTGCACGGGAAAGATGTGTCTTATGAATATGCTTACTTTAATATTTTCCAGAAAAGAGGCCTTTGATGTTTCTATTAACTGGAATTCAGGATATATCTGTGAGATATCTGCATTAGGATCTATTTTGCTGATTTCTTCCAGCATAGCACGCTTCATAAGGGGCAGGTGCGTTGTTAAATACTTCATCAAAGATGAAGGAGCTATGCGTTTTTAATTCTTCAGTAGTCTTCAACGTAAGCGGAGCTGGGGGAACTTAGTAACCTATTTATATAATAGGGGGTTGCTTAAACTATGCAATTCAAAATAATAACAAATCAAGTATTGAGGGAATGTCTATCGAATTTATTGATGAACAATTATAGCAAGAGCTATGAAGATTTTAGAAAATTTGTTAAGCTGGAAATTAGTGAAGAAAGATTTGAGGAGTTTAAGAAACGAGAAATTACAAAGGAGGAGTTAGCTGAGATTATTGAAAAAACTTCAATTGATACTGAAGGAGTAGTTGAAAGAGTAAAGAACATTTGGAATGGAAAAGAAAAAGAGATTGTTGATACTATGAATAATATAACCTGTATTGGGATTGACATAAACGAAATCACTTGTTATGTTGATCCTTATCAAAATGGAGGTTATTATGGGGAGGATAATATTATGGTTGGAGTTTATGAGAATCCAGAAGATGAGTTATTTGTAATAGCTCACGAATTATTTCATGTTTTTTATTGGAGAAGACTTGCAGAACTAAGTATAACTAAAAGTGTTATGGGGAAAGAAGAGTTTTATGAATGGCAACTTGCAGAAGCAGTAGTTCATCTATTAACCACTGACGAAAGAATGAGAAAGTTTTGGAGGAATATTAAAATAGACCCTTATCCAGAGATTAAGGGTATACTAACTGAAATAGGAAAAATATGGAAAGAAAAACCATTTGATGAGTTTCTTAAACAAATATATAAGTTATATAAAAGATGAGAGATAGAAAAGATTATATAGTGTAGCGTATAACAATTAATATGTATCTAAGATCATTTATTAAAGGTAGGAAAAGGTATTATTACATCGCTAAAGCAGTAAGAAAAGGACTGCAAGTAATACAAAAGTCTGTTCTTTATATCGGCACAGCTGATACTTTATACGAAAAATTGAAAAACCTCAAGAAAAAGTAACCATATGTGTCCCACACTCTAGGTTAGGGTAAGATTTAAATAGATCAAGAATATGTAATAACATGGTTACTTTATTAGATATTGTTGGAAGCATATCTTTGAAGGGGGGCAACATTGATACAAGAGATACGAGGTATTCTACAAAATATAGCTCCAGAAATACACCAGAGTATGAATGCGCAGATGACTGTGATTGTATAGATTGCCCAAGTGACTGTATTTGTATGGACTGCCAAGATTGTGAAGATTAGTTATAATTTTTTAAATATCAACTAAATCTACAATGGGACCCATATTACATCTTAACACTGCTTGGATTTCTTTAACTTATGAATGCAATAATAGATGTGGGTGGTGTTATGCTGCTTCCAACTTTAGAGAAAATCGGGGAAAGAGAATGCCCCTAGATAGGGCTTTAGGGACTATAGATTTCCTAGCTTCTTTAGATACTCAAAAAGTAATTTTGATAGGGGGTGAACCTACAATGTATTCTGGATTAGAAGAGGTTATTTTAAAAACTAAAGAAAGAGGTATGAGGGCAGGAGTTATTTCTAATGGAAGAAAGTTTAAAAATCTTCCCTTTACTCAGAAAATTAAGGAAAGCGGAATAGATTATTTAACTATTTCAGTAGCTGGAGCAGATGCAGAAACTCATGATGGAGTAACTGAAGTGAGAGGAAGTTTCTATGAGACACTTGGCGGGATAAGAACTGCTTGTGATGCAGGTATAAGTGTTGCTACAAATACCGTAATTGCTTCTGGAAATATTGGTGAATTAGAAAGAATAGTTGATTTAATGATTGGAGAAAAGATAACTGAGATGACTTTTAATATTTGCGGGGTATGCGTTTCTCAAGAAAGCAATAATTCTCAATTACTTCCTTTACCTGATGCTGTCGTGGCCTTTGAACGGGTTTATGTTTATGCTAAATCCCAAGGGATAAGGGCAAGGTTGGTTACTCCTATGCCTATTTGTTTGTTTGATTCAGAATTAAGGGGGGAACTTCAGGCAAGAAAATTAATTACTGGCGGACCGTGTCAATTGATTTATGGAAGAAACTTGGTAGTGGAGTATGATGGGAGTATTGTTCCCTGTACTCATTTAGCACATTTTCCCTTACTTAATATTTTTAGAAATGGAAATATTGTTCCAAGAGACGAGTTTTTAATAGAATATAACTCTCCCAAAGGAATTCCCTTTACTTTTAGGGAAAGGATGGCGAGATATCCTTCACCAAAATGCGATACTCCCAACTGCAATGAACCCTGCGCTGGAGGATGCCCCTTGTATTGGACAAAATTTGACCCAGAAGAAACAATAAAAGGAGTAAAATGCCAAAAGTGATTTTTAAGTTTGATGAGGACAAAAATTTATTTAATATCTGGGAAACCTGTAGTTTAGATGTTCGGTATGGGGTAGATTTTAGTAAAAGTCTTTCTCCAAGGATTGTTGGACTATGCAAGAATAAAAAATTTGAAGAGTGTGAAGAAAAACTAAAGCAGTATGTTAAGAAACCTTATAGAAATGAATTAATCTACATATCTGTAAGAGCCTTTAATGAAGCATGGAGTAAAATTAATAAAGAATTTTTTCTTAGATTGAGTAAGGTTATGAAAAAGCCTATTTGCTCTGAAGAATTTACTGCATATATAACCACTATTACCAGATGCCCTTATCATTATAATAAAAACCCTTATTTTTTTGTTAATCTCTTTAAATCAATCCCTAATATTTTAGAAAATTCAGCACACGAGATAATGCATATTCAGTTTCATAATACTTACTGGTCTGATGTAGAAAAACAAATCGGTAAAGAAAAAACTTCTGACCTAAAAGAAGCCCTAACTGTTTTGCTCAATGTTGAATTTAAAGATTTGTGGTTAGTTAAAGATGAAGGTTATACAATCCATAAGGAATTAAGGGATTTTATTGAACGAGAGTGGAAAAAGCATAAAGATTTTGATAAATTAATTGATAGCTGTATAGAATACCTAAAAAAATACTGAAATTCCATGCTTTTTATTATGTCGTCTTCAACGTAAGCTGGGCGGGGAGATACTACATACAGTGAATATTTCTGTAATACTTCTATAGACAACTGTTTTAATTCCTGATTGGCAATAATTAAAAGCTGTCTGGACAACACATTTAAATCTATAGATATATTACTCTCTCTATGGAGCTTCCAAGAATAAGATTCAGAGTAGCAAGCCCGGAAAAAGCAGCAGAATTTATTTTCGCTCTTAAAGAAAGTCTGGGCGAGCAGGAAAAGGATGCAGAAGACAAATATGAAAATCAAGCAGATGATATCTTCCTGCCGATGAGCAGGAAAATAGTTTTAGAGCTGATAACAAGCAACAAGTTGAGCGGGAAACTTAAGGCAGAGTTGGTTAAACTAGCAGAAGTCCCGCTTAAAGAATCAAGCGATGATCTGTTATCTGAACTGGAGAAAATAAGATTTATGTGGAATAATAAGATTGAAAAAGTTTATTGGGAAGAACTGAGAAGGTTAATTGGAAACAACATAAAACTCGAGGAAGAATATAATGCATTTATATCAAATGTGGTTTGTGGAGCCTACTATGGCAAAAATGAAGTAAGTATACCAAGATATAAAGAAGGAGATACAAACCTGTTCATTTTTGTTTTGGCAGAAGAGATATCCCACATAGTATACTGGAATTTTTTGTCTGATAATCTGGGAATAAAAAAAGACGATAAAATATGGGAATCTGGAAAGAATGGCTGGAGCCTGTGGAATATTAGCGAGGCAATACCAGAATATTTGTTCATAGACAACAAAAATTTCAGCAAATTTGGATGGAATGATCTTAAAAGAACCTATAGCTATCCATGGATTCCCAAAATAAGAAAAATACTAGACCCTTTATGGAATGACAGAAAAGATTTTAAAGATTTTTTAATAAAAGCACATAAAAAACTAGGACTCTTGTAGATCTGGCCTTTTGTCAAAGAAAGCGCACATCCATTTATCAGGAGTATTAAATCTTCCTTCATTTAATCTTGACTTAGCCTTACAGCCGCCAAAACATCCTTGCTTTAGCAACACGATAAATTTATTCAAGAAGATATTTATAAAAAGGAATTATCTTTATCTTTCCCAGAGTGTCTTCGGTGCTGTAGGATATAATTAGCGCCTCTCTTGGATGAAATTTATCTATAAATTTTCTTATAGGGTATATATCTCTCTCTTTTATAGCCCCCGATTTTACTTCTATTGCTTTTAAAGGAGAAGTTTTTATAATGTCTACTTCATTCTTGTATGGGTCTCTCCAGAAAAATTCTGCGTCTAATTGGTTAACTATAAATGTTTCAAAAACTTTCCCAAACAAATCTCTTCTTCCGGAAATAGAGGGAGGAATGATTGCAGGGTAATATTTTTTAAGGCTTCTTTGTGTTTTTCTGGCGTTCTTTGAGTAATTATAGAGTTTTTTTATTAAGAAGGACTTTTCAAGATAGTCTAAATAGATAGAAATTGTTTGTCTGGCAACACCTATGTCTTTTGAAAGTTCATCCAGATTGATTGTTTCTCCAGGATCCTGGATTATTATCTTTAACAGATGGTCTAATAGCGTTGGATCTTTAATTGGCAGTATCTGCGGAATGTCTCTGTAAATTACTTTCTCAATAACATTCTCTTTCATATATTTTTCCGAGATATCCGTGCTTTTATTTATCATCTCCGGAAATCCGCAGCATAATAAGAAGCCTCTAAACTCCCGCAGTATTTCTTCTTTGTATAAATTGATATTTTCAAACTTTTTATTCCTGAAAGCGAGGTATTCTCTGAGGTTTAATGTTTTTATCTGAAATTCATAAATTCTTCCGGCAAGGCTTTCTCTGGACATTTGCCTTATAAAGAGAGATTCAGACCCCGATATTATTATCTTAAAGTTTGGGGATTCGTCATAAATCCTTTTTAGCTGTTCTTCCCAGTCTTCAACTTTTTGTATCTCGTCAAATAAAAATAAGTACCTTCCTTTGCCTGTATCTCTGTTCATAAGCCTTGAGTAAGCCTTTATTACTTCACTTATTCTTGTGCCTTTAAATTCATCAAATGAGAAATAAATTATATTTATTTTGTCGAGGTGAGGAAGGCTGTCTTCTACAATTTTTAGCATTATGGTAGTTTTTCCTGTTCTTCTAAGTCCTACTAATGCTATAATCTGTCTTTCTTTGAGAAACTTCTTTATTTCAGCATAAATTTCTCTGTCTTTATACTCCGTCGAAAATTTTTCCTTCCACCACTTATTGCCTCCTTCCAGTGCTTCAATTATTCTTTCGTCGGACATATTATTTTAGGTTATCCATATTTAACGTTAATTCTATTATATGTTAGTTGTAAATAACCTACTTTATAAATCTTTCTATACATTCAGCGACATGAATTAGACGGGATTTACTAATGATGCATCAATTTACAAGAACGGTGTAACTGCACTTATTGCTACAACTTCACGCCATTAACGGCTGACATAGTCGTGTTCAATGTAAGCGGAGCTGAGAGATATAATATACAATAGGCTTTCTTTATCACCAATACACTCCTTCTCTTATTTTCCAAGAAGCCACTTCCAGAGCGGGATGAATTTGACTTTTGCTTTGATATCAAACCACTTAGCGGTTTTTTCTCCCTCCTTATCGGAAGTTATAACTAAGAGGTTTTTGCACTTTAACTCCTTACTTGCTTTTAATAATGCCCGTATCTCTCTGTTTTTTGTTTCAGTATTGCCCAAGCTATAACAAACTTGTATCAGCTGCCTTATTTTTGTGCCTCTTTTTATAACAAAATCCACTTCTTCCTGCTGCTGATTCTTCCAGTAATAAAAGTTAATTTTGCCGTTTAGCTCCCGTTTCTTTAATTCAATTGCAACAAGGTTTTCATAAAGCTTGCCGAAATTTGGGCTGGAACTAAATGCTTTGGCGTGGATGAATCCATTATCGATGCAGTATGCCTTCTTTATAGAAGATATCTGCTCCTTAACCTTGTAAGAGAACCTTCTAACACTAAAAAATATGAATGATTCTTCCAGATATTTAAGATACTTTTCAACTGTGTGAGTGCTCTTTATCTTGGATATTTTGCTCAAAGAATTATGAGAATATTCATTAGCAATGTTTGAAAGAAGATATCCGGATAGGTCTTCCATAGCCTGCGCAGACCGGATACTATGCCTTTTGATGATGTCCTTAAAAAGTATGGCATTCAGAAGAGTGGAAAGATACTCTTTATAGCTTATTTTCTTGATTAAGGGCTCCGGGTATCCACCATAAAGCAGATAATCATTAAATTTTTCTTTGATTTCAGAAGAAGTCAACTCTTTCTTCTCAAAACTAATAAACTCTCTGAATGAGAATGGAAAAACTGTTATTTGAAGGTGCCTGCCCGTGAGATGGGTCGATAGTTCTCTGCTTAATAGGTTGGAGTTGCTTCCTGTAATGACGAGCACATATCCCTCTCTCTGGAGGCGGTTAACGAAGAGTTCCCATTTTGGCAGATTTTGTATTTCATCAAAGAACAAAATCCGGGGATTGCCATATACTGAGTTCATGGCAGAAATCAGCTCGTTATAATCTCTGGCTTCTATTAGCTTTTCGTCATCAAAATTGATATAACCAAATTTACTTTTCTCAGCAAGAGAATATAGGCTGAAGAAAGATTTTCCCGCCCTCCTTGGACCAATAATGACCTTGATGAGGGAGTTGCTCAAGTCCAGTTTAGGCCCGATTCTCTCAATATATGCTTCTTTCAGGAGAGAACTAATCTCTCTTTTCTGGAGTATTAAGATGTCTCTAAACATAATTATTGTAGTACAAATTAGTTTATAAATCTTTGTATTATATTTAGGGCGTGTTCTAATGCTACTTATGAATGATTGCTGCAATTATACGCCTTTAACTTCACACCTCTAACGGCAGACACAGTGGTTTTTAATGTAAGCGGAGCGGGGAGATATAATATACAATAGGCTTTCTTTATCACCAATACACTCCTTCTCTTATTTTCCAAGAAGCCATTTCCAGAGAGGAATAAATATAATCCTCTCTCCACCTGTTTTTTCTTCTCCTTCCTTATCTCTGCTTATTATAACTAATTCTCTACATTTCAATTCCTTGCCGGCTTTAATTAAGCTCTTTATTTCTCTTTCTTTTGTTTTATCTTCAGAAAGATTCCAGCATGCCTGTATTAGAGTTTTAACTTTTGAACCCTGTTTAACTACAAAATCGACCTCATTTTGCTGATAGTTTTTCCAGTAATAAACTTCCAGACCGGAATTAACAGATTTTCTTCTTAAAAGCTCTATGCAAACAATATTCTCAAGGAGCCTGCCAGTATCTTTTGATAGTTTAAAACTTAAAAAATTGCAAATACCATGATCAACTACATAAATTTTTTTGGGTGCTATCACTTGCTGCTTAAGCTTAGGAGAAAATCTTTCAATAACTTCTATAAGGAAAGATTCCTTCAGGTAACTTACATAATTTTTAATAGTATGCACATCTTTTAAATTAAAGATGTTTAATAGTCTGGAATAGGTAAACTCGCCTGAAAAATTTGAAGCTAAATATCTTGAAAGTTCCTTAAAAGTTTTTTTATTCTTAATATTATGCCTGTCTAAACAGTCCTTGCTTATTATATCTGAGTAAATGGTTTCTACAATTTTATGGCCAAAATTTCTAAATTCTGGAAAGCCGCTTTCCTTCAGATATTTGTCCAGCCGTTTTTGCACCTTTGCTATATCCTCTATTAGGTAAGCATTCGGTTTGAAATCCAAAATTTCTTTAAAGGACAGGGGGTATAGTGTAAAATCTATATATCTTCCTGTCAGATGTGTTGCTAATTCTCCTGAAAGAAGATTTGAATTGCTTCCGGTTATTATTACTTTTTTAGTTCTTCTTAATCTGTTAGCAAATAACTCCCATCCCCTAACATTCTGGGGCTCATCAAGAATAATTAAATTAACCTCTCCGTATAGCTCATAAAATGCCTGCAGAACTTTATCCAAATCTTCTGTTTTTAATCCTATCAATCTCTCATCATCAAAGTTAATATATGCATAATCTTCTTTTAACGCTTTGGCTAAAAGCACAGAAAAGACAGACTTTCCGGATCTTCTAACACCCAAAATAGCAAGTATATTTGGGCGTGATAAAAAAGGTTTTATATGATTTAGATTATCCCTTTCTATTATTGGCGACTCTTTAAAGATATTTTCAAGCTCTTCTCTCTGGCCAGTTATTATTCTTTTTAAAATTTCTATTTCCATGAATATCTAAATATACCCCCCTTTATAAAGTTTGTTGTTATAATCACAAACTTTCAGTTAAAGTATGCTATTGCATAAGCACTATTTTAAAGTTAAGACTGAGTTTATGAAGGTGATTTAGCTAAGGAAATTCCCGCAGTTCTGACGTGGATGGGACTTTATTTTTCTTATTCACCCTTCTTGATGCTGACACCATTATATTCAACGTGAGCGGGGCGGGGAGATATTGGATAACTTAAGCTACGTATCTTAAGAAAGTTTCAGCATAAGTTGATAGGCTTCTTAAAGGCACGAAGAGTGTTAAGACAGAAGTCTTAAACCCATTAAGACAAAAGTCTTATTTTATGTGTTCAATTTTAATCATTTTGCAGAATATCATATTGTAGAGAGTTCTGTTAGTTGAATTATGAGTATATACTTATAATGCAATTTATATGCGGAGCAATGTAAAGGTTTATAAACATATGTTTATTTAAATAAACATATGTTTAGAATATTAAACAATATGAGGATTATGGGGCTTTTCTTTGAGGAACCGCGCAGAGAATTTAACGTGAGGGAAGCTGCAAGAATATTAAAGATAGCTCCAGCTACAGCAAGCAAGGAACTTAAAAAACTGGCTAAAAAAGAAATTCTCTTAGAGAAAAAAGAGAGAAACTTAATATTATACAAAGCAAATCTGGAGAGTGAGCATTACAGAGACACAAAAATATTTTATAATATAAGAAAGATAAAAGAATCAGGATTGATAGAACACCTTAACAGTTTCTACTTAAAACCAACAATAGTTTTGTTTGGCTCGGCTTCGTTAGGGATGGATGTTGAGAACAGTGATATAGACATGCTGGTAATATCAGAAAGAACCAATATTATTAAATTGGAAGAATTTGAAAGAAAGATTAACCGAAGAATACAGTTATTTGTTTGTAAGGCTGTAAAAGATTTAAAGAACCAGCACTTAATTAATAGTGTGTTAAATGGCATAACTATCCAAGGAGAGCTAGTATGGTAGTAGAAGAGCATATTGACGGGCTGGCTGTAAAAAGAATGAAGATAAGCAAAGAATTGGCGAGGTCTCTGATAGAAACATCAAAGTCTAATGAAGAAACAGTTAATAATTTGTTAAGGATTAAAAATAACCCCCTGCCGCCGGTATTTGTGTTGGCTTACGATTCATTGAGGATGATACTGGAAGCATTATGTGCAGTCAAAGGATATAAAGTCGGCTCTCACATACAGTTGGGGGAATTAGTAAAGGAATTCTACAGGGAATTTGATTATAATACATTTGACAGGGTTAGATGGGTAAGAAACAGCATCCAGTACTACGGGCAGGATATTGATTCTGGACAGGGAAAGGAGTTAATTAGCAAGATGCTGGCATTAAAGAGAGAAATGCTTGCTATATTGGAGGAGGAACTGAAAAGATGAATAAGAATGCGGGTGCTGTCTTTATATTGTTTTTAATGCTATTATCAATCTTAGCCTCCGCCTTCCAGTCTGCGGGTGTACAATCTGCGGGCGTGACAGGAAATGCTGCTGCAGGCATCACGGGCAAAGTGGTAAGCGGCTTCAGCAGCTTCATTGATTTCATGAAGTCAAAGCTTTCAGGGAAGGCGACTTCACAGAGCGTAAACTTAAATATAACTGTTCCAAATACTGCTCCGCAGGTGACATTTGTCAGCACGATAGCGAGCCAGAGCGTGCTTGAAGCGAGCGTGAGAAATACTGAATTTAATTTCCTTGTCTTTGACCAGGATGATTATGAGGATATTGCTTCGGCAAATGCAACATTCGCCAATATTACCGGAAATATGAGATTCAACAGCTCGTGCCTGAAGACAAATACTTTTGGAGCCAAGTACCAGAACTTTTCATGCACTATTGGATTGTGGTATTTTGATAATTCGGGCGTCTGGAATGTTACTGTTATTGCAAAGGACAATAGCAGTAACACTGCTGTAAATGGAACGACTAATTTCGCCCTGCTTCAGACTGCTGCTGTTGTCACATCTCCTGCTACTATAACGTGGGCTGCGATAGCGCCGAATAATACTAACAAGACTGCTTCAAATTTTCTACAGCTTAATAATACGGCAAATACTGCTATTGGCGATGGAAATATAAGCATTAATGCAACTGACCTTGTGGGAGAAACTTATTCAGCATATGCATTGTATGCAGGAAACTTCAGCATTGGAATAACTTCAGGAAATGCCAGCTGTAATGCTACTACATCAACTTCAATGAGGAAGTCATCTTATACGAATATATCAAGCGCCCTGCTTCCTTACGGAAATTTGAGCAGGGCGAACGGAGAGGGGCAGGAGGAGATGTATTTGTGCATGAGATATGCCGGAAGCGAATTATTTGCGCAGAATTATTCAACGGCGGGACAGGGAGCGTGGACGATAAGGGTGCAGTGATGAGCAAGATGTTTGATAATTAGTAAGTTAACTAAGACAATGAATATAGCAAAGGCATAATAAACAATTAGTAAGTTAACTAAGGAAACAAATATAGCAAATGTATAATAAACAATTGGTAAGTTAACTAAGGAAACAAATATGGCAAAAATGAAATGTTTAATACGTGGAGCGGCTGAAGGAGGAACAGATAGCGAGTTAATCAATTGTAATAATAATTCTGTAATCAATTGCACCAATAATTCTGTAATCAATTGCACCAATAATTCTGTAATTTTTCAGAGGATTATTTTAGTGCTGATGTTAGGTATTTTTATAGCTAATCTTGTTACAGCTTTTGCAGTTACGAAGTCGCATTCTGCAGAGATGCCTTTAAGAGTAATGCCAGGAGAGGAAGGAGAAGCATGGATTGAATTACAGAATCATGTTGGAGGGGAAGATGCAAGGGCAGAGATAAGAGTGTTGAGAGGAAAGGAGATGATCAGCAATATGAAAGATGTGGAAGGAGAGTTTGAAATAAGATATGGAGAGGAAGCGAGAATACCGATAATAATAGAGATGCCGTCGAGAGCAAGAGTGGGAGAAAATTATGGCATAAAATTATCTGTTCTGATAAAAGGCAATGAGAGAGGAGTATTGACTTTTAATTCTGAAATAATACAGACGATACCTGTAGTTGCAGGAGAGCCGCCGCAGGTTGTGGAAAATGTTCCTGTATTGTATGGAGACAGCGGAAATTCTGAAGCTGAAAAGCCCTCAAAGAGAAGCTATGAAAAATTCATAGTGCTGATAGTGGTGCTGGCAGGCATACTTATAGTTGTTAAAGTGATCATTGCGATGAACAGGGGAAAAGAGAAATAAATGGAGTGCAGCTATGGGAGCGTCTATGAAAAGTTGTTTTGTTGCAGTTTAGTGCAGATTTGCACTAGTCATATTAACCTATTATAATTGTTAAGAGGATATTAAAAACAATATGGTCAAATCATAAGGCTATTATGTATTGCAGCAAAGTGGTTTTTGCAGGTCTATTGAGTTTTTTACTAGCTGCGCATTTTGTTTCAGCCTTCGGCGTCACGTCTTTTTATTATGAAGGAAGGCCACTCGTCATGATGCCGGGAGAGAGCAGAAATATTTCTTTGATTCTGCAGAATATGGTCGGAAACGATGATATGAAAGCGACGGCGGAGATTACTGAAGGGAGAGAGATTGCCGTAATCCTTGACGGTCTTGACGGCGAGGCGGAGTATTTGGTGCCGCTTGGAGTGAAGGATGTTCAGGTTAATATACAAGTCAGCATGCCTTCAAACGCAAGGAGAGGAGAGAGGTATGAATTTAAGGTTTTGGTCGGGGCTGCCCCGATAAATGAGGGGGAAGGGCAGCTGGGTGTTGTGCAGGGAATTGTTACCACTGTTCCTGTCTATGCCGGAGCTGAAGAGAAAAAGATTGAAAGCACCGGGAGAGGTTATTGGAGATATGCGCTGGCCTTTGCCGTTGCTGCTGCTATAATTATAGTTGTGATTGCATATATTAGAAAGAGAAAAAGTTTAAAAGATAGGGAATTCTATGCTTATCAATGAATTTACTTAAGGAATAATAAATGAATGACTTAATATGATAAATTTACTTAAGGAATAATAAATGAATGACTTAATATGATAAATTTGCTTAAGGAATAATAAAGTATAATTCAATATGATAAAAAAGAGCAGAATCTGCTAAATAGTCAAGGAATAATTCAATATGATGAAAGGGGTTTGCTAAAGAAATAAATATGATAAAAAAAGGTGAAGATGAATTTGCTAAGGTGACAATTTAACATGATAAAAGGGGTTTGCTAAAGAAATAAATATGATAAAAAAAGGTGAAGCAGTTAAGATATTCGGGCTGGCAGTGATGACTTTGTTTATCGTGGTTTTATTAATTTCTCTTGCTTCTTCTGAATCTGGTTTTCTAAAATCTCTCAGGTCTATATTGACCGGAAAGGCAACTTCCCAGACTTTCAACCTGAATATAAGCGTGGGAAACAGCGCGCCAAACATAACAGCAGTTTACATCGGAAGCTCGCAGAGCCCTTCTGAAGGAGGCGTAAGGAATATCCAGTTTTACTTTACAGCGAATGATACTGATGGCTCTGCGAATATTGATACTGCTTCCGGCAAGGCAAACTTTACTTTTTATAATGCTTCATCAACAATAGTAAGGACTAATAACAGCTGCGTATCCTTAGGGGCGATTGATACAAAGACTCTTAACTTCTCATGCACGGTTGGATTATGGTATTTTGACCCCCAATTATCTCTATGGGGGGTAACGGCATATGTAACAGATAATAGTGCTGCGGCAGGGCAGAACACAACGAATAACTTTACATACCAAAGCCTCCAGGCTTTCGTTCTTCATCCATCAGCATTGACATTCAATTCAATAAATCCAGGAGGCACCAACACAAGCTCAAGCAATGATCCTTTAGTATTGAATAATACAGGGAATTATCATTTCAGCCAGACAACAGCCAATGTGAGCATTAATGCTACAGACCTTGCGGGAGAAGCTAACGGAGCTTATGCTTTGTATGCAAATAACTTCACTGTCGGCAATACTACGGGAGGAAGCCCATTAATTGAGTGCGGAGGAGCGGGAAGCTTCTTCATGACAAAGTCAGCTTATAAGAATATAACTTCGGCAGTGCTTGGATATGGAAATTTAAGCGCAGGAAGCGGGACAGCACAAAGCAATACATATGTGTGCTTAACTCTGGCAGGAAATGAATTAACAAGCCAGGCATATTCAACAGGAGGCCCTAACTCAAACGGGGCATGGACGGTGAAGGTGGGATGAAATAAACAGCAGAAAATAAGTTAATTCAAGTGTAGCAAGTTATTAAATAGCAAAATGAATAAAATAGTTAATGTAAATTGATGCAATAATATCAATGAGTACAACAAAAACTAAGGGGCAATAATATAGCAAAATGAATAAAATAATTGGTGAAAATAATTTATATTTAGCAAGGCTGATGGGTTTTGTGCTGGCAGCATTGTTATCAGTTATGTTATTATTGAATTTAGCCAGCGCTTTCGGAGTTGTCACTTACGGAGATCCTGTTAAAGTGAAGCCCGGAGAGAGCATTGAGCTGCAGTTCTCACTGCAGAATATGGTCGGAGATACAGATTACAATGTGGCTTCCCAGATGGGCGCTGAAGAAGGAATTGAGCTG
>C687J35174_10004064_pt1 | contig 19850 bp, 15 predicted proteins | sample RifCSPhighO2_01_FD_35174 | JGI IMG/M metagenome (IMG submission 35174) | reverse complement strand
ATTACGTCTTCAGTCTTTTTAAATTTTGCCAATGCTTTTTCGAGTTCCAGGTGTAGGGTTGTGGTCCCGGCAATTGTACGCACTGCAGTCGGGCCTACGCCGTATTTATCGATCGCTCTTTTTGCCGCAGATTTTAAAGTAGGATTATCTGCAAGTCCTAAATAGTTATTCGAACAGAAATTTAAAACTCTTTTCCCGTCAACTATAATTTCAGCGCCGACGGGACTATCGATCGTACGGATATTAATAAAAAGCTCCTGACCCTTGAGGTTGTCCAGTCCCTCGTTAATCCAATTTAATTTGTTACTTACCATCAATCAAAAGCCAGTTTAACACACCTTAAGTTTGCATAAAAGCAGATTGGGGGAGAGCTATGCTATTATGAAATTATGGAATATTTGGCTTGGCATTACATTTGGGGAATGAAGTTTTATATCGAGAGCTGGTTTAACACTTTTAGTTGGATTAACCATTATTTTTCGTTAGGTTTACTTTTGCGAACGATGTTTGCTCCTTGGAAGAGATTGGTAGTTGTTGATAGATCTCCTGGATTTAACATTCAAAAGGCGTTCGAAGCGTTTACTTTCAATTTAATATCGACAGGGATTGGCGTAGTTGTTAGATTTACTCTATTTTGGGTAGGAATCATATTTATATTATTTACTTTCGTCGGCGGGATTTCGGGTCTTGTAATTTGGACAATTTTCCCTTTTTTCAGTATCGGGGTTTATGACAAATTTAGAAAGCAACCAAAGAATTTTGTAAATGATTTGATGCTGCGGATAAAATCTTCAAAAAAACCTGTCCTGGAAATAATATTTAATAATATTGCGGGTGAATTTGTACTTAATCACACAGGTTTAGATAAAAAGGATCTCTATGTTAACGCTAATGAGAAAAATTTAAACATCGAGAGACTTATGCCGGAAAGTTACGAACAAATTATCAAACATCTTATCGAGAATAAAGTTTGGAATCAGGAATTTTTCAATAAAAGGGAAATAACAAGCGAGGATTTGGTATTATCCGCCAATTGGTGGGATAAAAAAAGATCTGACGAAACTATAATCGGCGAACCGACGCTGGGCAGACCCGGAATTGCACTCGAGCTGACATTTGGATATACTCCCACACTTAATAAATATTCTGTCGATTTATCGCTTCCGCAATCATTCTCCCATAGGTTAATCGGCCGTCAGCAAATCGTATNGAGAATGGAGAGAATTTTAACCTCGGGTAATAGCGTACTTCTCATGGGTCAACCGGGAGTTGGAAAAAAGACCGTCGTCTTGGAATTTGCCCGACGTGCCGCAAGCGGTCAGCTTGGAGTTCAAATGTCTTACAAAAGAGTTTTGGAGCTCGATCATAACTCACTTTTGTCGGAAGCGAATGACTTGAATAAGAAGAAAACGAGACTGGCTGAAATATTGGCCGAAGCGTCATATGCAGGAAATATCATTTTGATGATAAGAGATATCCAAAGAATTACAAATGCGGAAGTGGAAGGATATGATTTTACCGATGTCTTCGAAGGGCACCTCGAAAAACGTGAGTTAAAAATTATTGCAGTTACCTCCAATTCCGAATATGAACGTTTTATTGCTCCTAATATGAGACTTAGGAAGTACCTGGAAAAAGTTGAAATTATCCCGCCAACAAAAGAAGAAGCAATGCAAATTATTTTAGAAGCTGCAAAACGCTGGGAAAAGTTAACCAAACTAACAATTACCGTTCCAGCACTTCGTACCATACTCGAGGAATCGGATCGTTACGTCACGGAAGTTCCGTATCCTGAAAAGGCACTGGAGCTACTCGATGCTGTGGTCACTTACTGTGAACAGCAAAATAGGATCGTAGTAACAATAAACGAGACGAACGAAGTATTGGCCGAAAAAATCGGCATATCATTTGCCAAATTGTCGAGTGAAGAGAAAAAAAGGTTGGGTGAAATCGAGAATATAATTCATGGCCGGCTTATCAATCAAAACGCTGCTGTTTCATTAATCGGTAAAGTCTTAAGGGCAAAAACCATAGGCGTAATTAAAGAAAATAGGCCGCTCGGATCATTTCTCTTTCTGGGACCGACCGGTGTGGGGAAAACTGAGACAGCTAAAGTTTTAGCGAAAGTTTATTACGGATCGGAAGAAAATATCCTGCGTTTTGACATGGCCGAGTACTCAGGTCGTGAGGGATTAGAACGATTAATCGGATCACTTGAGCAAAACCAGCCGGGTGCATTAACTACAGCGATAAAAAATAAACCAGCTGCCTTACTTTTATTGGATGAAGTCGAAAAAGCTTCGAGAGAAATTTATAATCTTTTTTTGGCTCTTTTAGACGAGGGGATAATGACTGACGCATTCGGGAAAAAGGTGAGTGCGAGGCACCTTTTAGTTATTGGTACTTCTAATGCCGGCGCTGAATATATCAGACAACTGGTGAATAAGGGGGTAAGTGGCGAAGATCTGCAGAAACAGGTTGTGAATTATGTACTAGAGCAGGAAATATTTTCTCCCGAATTTTTAAATCGTTTCGATGGGGTTGTTGTTTACGAGCCGTTAGAGAAGGAACATCTGACCAAAATTGCAAATTTGATGCTTGCCGATTTATCTGAAAATTTAAAGAAGAAGAATATTTATCTAACCGATTTTAATGAGGCTGCAAAAAAGTTAGCCGAGGACGGATACGATCCGGCATTTGGTGCTAGACCTATGAGAAGAATTGTCAACATAATATTAGGGGATCTATTGGGACAAGCCATTATTAAGGGCGAGATTAGCGAAGGGGATAAAATAAAACTCCTGCCGGGTAAGGAAAAAGAGGAGTTTAAGATAGAGAAAATTTAATATCTAGGATTACTTTAAAACTTCTAAAATATTACTGTAGTCATCGGTCCAGTTTACCTGTTTTTTAATTTCACTTTCTTTGATTATTTTGAATTTAGTTTGGTCAATATCTATAAAGTAATTTTTATTTTTAGTTAAAAGTCCCCAAATACTTGAACTAACATAGTCATTTTCTTTTTTAGTATTCAAATCATCGACTAAAATTAAGGAAAGGTTTAGTTGATTTGAAGCGGCCTTGAGTACGGGAGCAAGGTCAAGGTTCCTGTTGGAAATATGAAATGCTAGTAAGCCATCATTATTTAAAATGTTGATATATTCACTAAAAGCCTCGATTGTTAATAGATGGATAGGTATTGCGTCGTCGCTAAAGGCGTCTAAGAAAAGTATATCAAACGGTTTATTTATACCCAATCTTTGTTCGATAGATAGTCTTGCATCGCCGACAACGATATTTGCTTGAGGACAGTTTTTTAGATAACTAAAATATTTTTTCGCAGCATTAACTACTTCCGGATTAATTTCGTAAAAAACAAACTCATCATTTTCTTTGCAATATGAAGCCAAGGTTCCGACACCCAAGCCTATAACCCCAACTCTCAAGGGGAATTCACCTTCTTTACGGCGTAGATTGAACGCCAGTCCAGCTCCGGATGAATTTGAATAATAAGTTGTCGGAACGAATTGCCTTTCGGGAGATTTATTTTGACTTCCGTGAAGTGTCTTTCCATGGTATAAATACCTTAACTTCTCATCCTCGACTACTTTAACTACTCCATAGAAGTTTCTGTTTACATAAATCGTTTTGTCATAACTTTTAATAAGAAATATTAGTTGCGTAATCGAAAGAGAAAAGATTATTGCAGGTAAAAAACTTTTCGTTCGTAATTTGGCGAAGACATGCGAAACGTCACCCAGTTTTTTGGTTCCGTAATAGTATATTAACATTGCAGCTACTAAACTTATTTCTATTTCCCATAGACCCTTAAAAAGATAAGGGAAGACGAGTCCTACCAAAAGTCCTCCCAGAGCTCCACCGGCGCTAATATAAAGATAAAAGTAAGTCAACCTTTCGGTTTCGGGCCTTTCTTTATACAAGAGATGATGGCTGACAATTGAAGTAATACCAAGTGTTAATGAATAAAAAATAACCTGTTCATATATTTGAAAATAACCTAAAAATTCAAAGGTTCTTACTAATGAGGTAATTAGAATTATAAAAAGCCCAAAAAGGGACCAATACTTAAATCCAATGATATTTTCTCTAAAAGCGATAGTGAAAGATATTAAGTAAATCGAAAGCGGTAAAAGCCAAAGTAACGGAAAAGGTGAAACCCCTTGGCTTATATGGTTTATGAAAGACAGCATCATTAAAGAAGGCAAGGCTGATAAGGTTATCCAAATTAAATATTTTTTATGGGGTAAGTTTATTTTTTCTTGAGTTTTATTTCTTAGATTTTGGGGCACTCCCTTTTTTTGTTTAATGAAAATAACAATTATTGTTAGAAAGACGCAATAGATTAGAAAAGATATATAAAAAAACCTCCCTTGATTTTTTAAAATGAAATTCGGTTCTAATAAAAACGGGTATGCCACAAGTGCCGCAAAAGATCCCAGGTTTGATATTCGGTACAGCCAGTAGGGCGATTCAGAACCTAATTGCGAAAACCAGTATTGGGATAGTGTTGAAGTTGTCGAGAGAATAAAGTAAAAAAGCCCTACGCCGACAATAAGTAAAAAAATTAGATTTAGTTCGGGAATGTTTAGTAAATTATTAAATTGTAACGTGGGTAAAATAGGCGACAACCAATTTTTTGATATAAAAAAATTTACAAAAAGTACTAATAAAACGAGAGTTAAATGTATGTATTTTTGCGTTACTCTATCAATCAGCGAGATCCGATACGAATAGTAATATCCTGCAAAAAGTAACAGTTGAAAAAATAGCATAGCAATTGTCCAAACGCTTGCTGAGCCCCCGAAAGTCGGAAGTAGATATTTCGCAATAATTGGTTGAACTAAAAAAAGGAGGAAAGAGGACAGTAGTGTTGTTAGCGCAAAAAGCGAATAAAATATTTTCTTTTTCATTTGCCAGAATAATATAATATTTGAAAATACTTTTAAATGCCAGGTGATGTACCGTAGAGTAAGTAAATTGAAAAAATATTAATTTAAAGAGTAAAGAATAACGTGATTTATTAAAAAATATAAAAAAATCATTCAGAAATAGGTTCGTCAGTGAACCCGGCGGTACATTTTAACTAATTGCACCTTTCCAAGCATAAAAAATTCTTCTACTATGGATTAAAGCGGATATTTCAACTACTAATAAAAGCTTATCAAGATGTCTGTGAAAGTCCTTATGTTGGGGTGGGAACTGCCTCCTTATAATAGTGGTGGGTTAGGCGAGGCATGTTTGGGACTTGCGAGAGCTCTTTCTAAAAACGGAGTGGAAGTAACATTTGTTTTACCTCAGAAAGTCGATCTAAATTACGATTTTATGAGAATAGTTTTTGCCGATATTGGTGAGGACCTCAAGCATTTACAGAATTCATACTTAAGCTATAGACAATGGGTAGAAAGTTATGGTAAAGACGCAAGTAGTAGTCCCTTTGATTTTATTAGTGGAGCGTTACGATATGCAGAAAATGTTTCCGATATTGTTAAGAAATATCATTCGGATATTATCCACTCCCACGATTGGCTCACATATCCTGCGGCGATTGCGGCAAAAGAGTTAAGCAGAAAGCCAATGCTTGCTCATATCCACTCGACCGAGATAGACAGAACAGGTGGTCATTACCCAAATCCTATCGTTTATAAAATTGAAAAGGATGGGTTTGAAAACGCAGACAAAGTTTTATCGGTTTCAAAATATACAAAAAATATTCTTATCGATGACTATGCAATCAATCCGAATAAAATAGACGTTATTTATAACGCGATAGATAAAGTGTCTATAGGTAATTTACCTCCCGCCTTAACTGAAATGAAAAATTTAGGATATAAAGTGGTCCTGTTTTTAGGGAGAATTACGCTTATGAAAGGTCCGGAATATTTTGTCAGAGCTGCAAAAAGAGTTTTAGAGTTTGAGAAAAAAACTATTTTTGTAGTTACCGGTTCGGGAGATATGCTTGAGAGGATGATAACAGAAGCAACATACTCAGGAATTTTGGATAAATTCATTTTTACCGGCTTTTTAAGGGGGGAGGAGAAGGATAGAATTATGCAGGCAGCTGACCTGTTCGTAATGCCTTCGGTTTCTGAACCCTTCGGTATAGTTCCTTTGGAAGTCATTTCCAATAGAACCCCCGTAATACTATCGCGTCAGTGTGGTGTTTCTGAAATTTTAAATCACGTTCTTAAGGTAGATTTTTGGGATATAGAAGAGATAGCCAATAAAATTATTTCTGTTATCAGATATAGATGCCTCCACGATGATCTTGTTAACGAGAGCGGGAAGGAATTAGTCAATATCAGTTGGGATAAAGCAGCAGAAAAGTGTATAGGAATTTACAATCAGTTTGTCTAAGAATACCTTTGGATTTTAATTATTGTCATGCCATCAATTTGTCTTTATTTTCAAGTACACCAACCGTTAAGAGTCAAAAGATATAGAGTATTCGATGTTGGAATAAACCACAAGTATTTTGATGACAATTCGGAAACCAACTTGAATAATAAAAAAGTACTTCAAAAAGTAGCCGAAAAATCTTACCTTCCGACAAACAAAATTCTTTTGGAATTATTAAAAAAATATCCGGAATTCAAAATCAGCTACTCCTTTTCAGGAGTATTTCTTGATCAATTAAAATTATATCTACCCAAGGTTTTACGATCTTTTCGAAAATTAATCGATACAGGTCGGGTAGAAGTATTGTCAGAAACGTATTACCACTCCCTGGCATTTTTTTATTCTAAAAAAGAATTTGAAAGTCAAGTAGAGCTTCATAAACAAGCAATAAAAAAAATATTCGGTTTATCTCCAAAAGTATTCCGAAATACCGAGCTTGCGTATACCAACGATTTGGCTCTTTGGGCCGATAAAGCCGGTTATAAAGCAATATTAGCCGAAGGTTGGGATCAGATTTTGGGTTGGAGAAGTCCCAACTTTGTTTATAAACCGAAAGGTGGTAAACGCATAAAGCTTCTCTTGAAAAATTATAAATTGTCTGACGATATTGCTTTTAGATTTTCAGAAAAAAGCTGGAGTCAGTGGCCTTTAACTACAGATAAATTCGCTGCTTGGGTTAATGCGATAAACGGAAACGGTCAAGTCGTAAATCTATTTATGGACTATGAAACATTTGGAGAGCATCAGTGGGCCGATAACGGCATCTTCGAATTTTTACGGGACTTACCTCGTGCTATTTTAAATCATCCCGACAATAATTTTTTGACTTTATCAGAAGCGGTTAAGCGCTACCCGGCAATGGACGAAATTGACGTTCCTGGGATTGTTACTTGGGCTGATACCGAAAGAGATCTTTCCGCGTGGATGGGGAATGCAATCCAGTCTTCTGCGATCCGTTTCATTTACGACCTTGAAAAAGACGTCAATAAAACCCAAAACAAGAAAATTATTGAGGATTGGAGAAGGCTGCAAACGTCGGATCATTTTTACTATATGTGTACAAAATGGTTTTCCGATGGCGATGTCCACAAGTATTTTAATCCATACGAGTCGCCGTATGATGCATTTATTTCTTACATGAACGCCGCAACAGACCTCAAGCTTAGAATCGAAAAAAAACTAAAGTCTAAATATTAGAGACGTCATATGCCTAAGTCTATAAATCTCGGTAATGGAACAGTTTTGATTGGTCTAGATCATTTCGGCCAAGTGAAAGATCTTTATTTTCACTACCCTGGGCTGGAGAACCACGTTGGTGAATATCTAATTCATAAGATTGGTATCTTTGTTGAGGAAAAGTTTTCGTGGATAGACAACGGTGAGTGGCAGGTTAATGTTTATTCTCAAAAAGGTACAATGGCCAGTAATATAATTGCAAGGAACGACGGAATTGGAATTGAACTAATTTTCACCGATGTGGTCTATAACGAGAAGAATATATTTGTAAGAGAAATTACTGTTAAGAATCTCTTTGATAGAAAAAGAGATTTGAAGCTCTTTTTTAATCAACAATTCAATATTTCAGAGACACATATTGGAGATACGGCTTATTATGATCCGAGGGAAGAGGTTATCATTCACTACAAAGGTAGGCGCGTCTTTTTGGTTAACACGTATGATGAACAATCGGGATTTGATCAATATAGTATAGGCTTGATTGGAATCGAAGGACAGGTAGGTACGTATAGGGATGCTGAGGATGGAAAACTTTCGGGAAACCCCATAGAACACGGACAAGTTGATTCAGTGGTCGGGTTGGATGTTGATGTATCGCCGAATGGGGAAAAGGTTGTTTATTACTGGATGTGTATTGCTAAATCAATAGAGATGGCAAAAAGACTTAATGAGGAAATTTTAACACGACACCCTCGGGAAATTATTGAATCAACTGTTGAATATTGGAAGGCGTGGGTCAATGTACAGAATTTTAGTTTTTACTCACTCGAAAAGGATATTATTGAGGAATTTCAAAAGTCTCTTATTTACATTCGGGCACACGTTGCCGAAAATGGCGCCATTATAGCTTCCGGGGATTCTGAAATGCTTCAGTTCGGGCGCGACTACTACAGGTATGTTTGGCCACGCGACTCATCAATTGCGGCAGTTGCGCTTGAAAAAGCAGGAGATTTTAACGCTTCAAAACGGTTTTTTGAATTTTGTAATGAAACGATAACTGATGAGGGTTTTTTTATGCATAAATATAGACCCGATAAATCATTAGGCTCTTCATGGCATCCGTGGATTTACGACGGAAGAAAACAATACCCTATTCAGGAAGATGAGACAGCCTTGGTAATTGATGCACTATGGAAATACTATGAACTTTCACGAGATCTTGAGTTTGTTGAAGGAATTTACAATTCCCTTATAAAAGAAGCAGCCGAATTTATGGTTTCCTATAGAGATGAAAAAACTGGTTTACCTCGCGCAAGTTATGATATTTGGGAGCAGTATTATGGAATTTCCACATTCACCTCAAGCAGCGTCTACGGAGCTTTAGTGGTAGCGAGCCGGTTTGCAAAACTTTTAGGAAAAGAAGAGAGTGCAAAAAAATATCAGGATGCAGCCGAAACAATAAAGAAAGCGATCCTTAAATATTTATTTAGTGAAAAGGAAGGTTATTTTTACAAGATGATCCATACCGAGGGAAAACAAATTGAAATAGACGTTACTTACGATATGTCGTCAATTTATGGTATATATAAATTTGGAATACTTCCCGCAAACGATATCAAGGTAAAAAAGGCTATCGAGAAAACAATTGAAAGGCTTGGTGTTAAGACAGAAGTTGGCGGAATAGCCCGTTACGAAGGAGATACTTATCACCATAAGGGAGGAAATTACCCTGGGAACCCTTGGATAATAACAACTATGTGGTTGGCTCAGTACTATATTGAAATTGCACAATCAGAAGCCGATATGGAACCTGTTAAACGTTATTTATCTTGGGCAGTTAAGTATGCCAATCCTGCTGGAATTTTACCGGAGCAGCTCGACCCATATTCCGGGGCCCACCTTTCGGCTTCTCCTTTGGTCGAGAGCCATGCAGAATTTGTAACCACTATTATTTCATATTTAGAAAAATTGGAGGATATGGGAATTTGTAAAGTACGTTATCCAATTACATGATTAATTTTTCATTTTGAGATGTACATACTATTTGATATCGGTGGGACAAAAATGCGGTTGTCGGTATCTTCCGATGGTGCAACCTATGCAGAACCAAAAGTTTATTCCACGCCCCAGAATTTTACGGACGGGATGCAAATTTTTGAGGAATATTATTCGGAAGTGAAGGATCAGGGAGAGGTAGAGAGTGTCGTGGGAGGACTACCAGGCGTACTCGACAAAAAAAGATCATATCTAATTTCTGCTCCCAATTTACAGGGTTGGATAGGGAAGAAAGCAAAAGAAAGTTTGGAAGGAATCTTTAAGGCTTCTGTATTTTTGGAAAACGATACAGCCATAGTTGGTTTGGGTGAAGCAACGAAAGGAGCAGGAAAAGGCTTTAGCATTGTTGCCTATTTGGGAGTAGGAACGGGTGTTGGNGGAGCAAGAATTGTTGAGGGGAAAATAGACCGCTCGATNTANGGATTTGAGCCGGGCCATCAGTATATTGATGCAGATGCAAGNATGGCAGGAAAGCTNGTTGATTTGGAATATTTTGTTTCGGGGGCCGGTTTGATGAATCGATACTCAAAGGTTCCTTCTGAAATTACTGACCACAAAGTTTGGGAAGAAATGGAAAGAAATCTTGCCTTTGGGATAAATAACACAATAGTGCATTGGTCTCCCGACGTCTTGGTTCTGGGAGGTGGATTAATAATAAATAATTTTATTCGTATCGACAAAGTATTGGAAAATTTAAGAAAAGTTCTAACAATATTTCCTTACTTTCCTGAAATCAGAAAGGCTACTTTGGGAGATTTTGGAGGGCTTGAAGGGACAATCGCGTATTTAAAGTTGACAAAATAATACTTATAGTAATATACTCACGCGAGAGATGGAAGAAAATAACCCTACTCCCGCCCAAGAGCAAAGCCAAACTTCGAGTGTTTCTTTTCCACAAAGCAAAAAGAAGAGCGGTGCAGCAAAATATGTTTTCTTCCTAATAATTATTCTAATTCTAGGTGGTTNGGGTTGGTTTTTGTTTGGTAAACAAAGTGAAAATGAGACAATCGATGAAGTAACCCCGACGCCGTTTGTAAACGAAGAACCCTCTCCTTCACCCGAGCCCGAAATTGATCGAAGTGGAATAAAAATTCAAGTGCTAAATGGTACGGGACTTGAGAAAGCCGCAACTACTCTTAAAGAAACTTTAACAGCTCTAGGGTATGAAGAAATTGAAGCCGGTAACGCGAGCCGGAAAGATTACAAAGTAACTTCAGTTACTTTTNCNTCNGACCTGTCCGAAGCAGTAAAAGATGATATCGAGAAAACTTTAGACGGGATTTATGAAGAGGTTGATACAGATGAAGCTGAAATAAAAGATTTTGATATAAAAATTATTACCGGCTATCCGAAGGGGCATACACCGACTCCTACTGTTACCAAAACTCCCGTAAAATCGCCCACTCCTACAACGGCAACTTCGTCGGCAACTGTTTCACCGACAAAAACTCCCACGCCTACTCCCTAACCAATTCTTTTCGTTTATTTATGATAAAAGTATGGAGCGAATAAGAGCCGAATCGATCAACCGAAAAGCAGTAACCAACGAAGGTGTCTTGGAGATGTGGAATTATTACCATCTTAGGGAGTATTTACTTTCACTGGGTAGAGGAAAAGATTTTACTGAGAGTACAGATCATTATTCTGAAAGTTTAGAACTAAGTAGTATTTGGCACGGAACTTATGACCGTCTTAGAAGAAATGCTAGTAATACCCAAAGTGAGTATGTTTCGATAATCGGTGTCGATAATCAGGCCCGACAGATTGTACTTCAGGTCATACCCGTAGAAGGCGAGGATCGGGAAATACCCAGTGAGTTAAATAAAGAGCAGAGAATTAAAACAAGGGAAAAGGGAGGAGCCGACGTGATTCTCGGTGATATACATGCACACCCCGAGATTTATGAATGGCAGTATGGTAATCAAAAAGGGAAATTTAGTCATATTGGATCATTTTCGGTCCCGGACTTCTGGAGTATTATTGGGCCAAGCCACGATTATTTAATGGGATTAGTACACGGGGATGAAAATTTCTTAGCCTTTAGGACAAGAGAAAGCGGAGAAATGGATGGACTAACGTATTTGCCATTTTTTAAAAGAAATAGAGACTCTTTTATAAAATTTTGGTATACAAAAAGAGGTATGACATATTTACCAAAGGAAAAAGCAATAGTAAGACTTAATTTACAAGGTGAAAAAGGCAGGATAGACGATATCGAATTATTAAATCTCAACCTCGATATAGCGAGAAAGCACCACCTAGTCATTTATAGAGGTAAGGAAAACGAAACTTTGAGAAGAATATTTCCTGAGACTAATGTTTGACAACTATGGGTGTTTATAGTATAGTAATAATTGTAACTTGAAAATTTAACTTACCAAGCGAAGCTTGGTTTAAAGACAACAACGACTTGGTACGTTCAGTTAAAATGAACGTACAATTACAACCGGCCAGTCAGAAATTTGGTCGGTTAATTTGTTTTTAGGGGATAAACCGACCACGGGGTCGGTTTTTTTATGAAGTTCTGTTTTTAGCTAATTTATAAAAAGCAAAATAGCGCTTTTTAATCGATTGTTTATCGATATTCCTATTACATTTTTACATTTATTTAGCGCACTGGAAGTTAATTTCAGAATCAAATCTAAATTTATTTAGATGCGAAACCGAAATTCAACAACCAGTGCCTTATTTTTTTGGGAAAATATCTTCTAAGCCGTTTTCAATATATAATATTTGCCGTATGGATTTTTCGTTTAATTTAGAAAAAAAAGATAAAAAAACCCAGGCAAGAGCGGGAATAATAAATACTCCTCACGGTAAAATAAAAACACCTGCGTTTTCTCCCGTTGCTACGAAAGCTTCGGTAAAAGGTTTAACCCCTAATGATTTAAAGGAAACTAAATCACAAGTTGTTTTGGGAAATGCATACCATCTTTATTTACGCCCCGGTACTGAAACAATTGAAAAGTTCGGCGGTTTTGCACCGTTTATGGGATGGAACGGACCGACTATTACCGATTCCGGTGGGTACCAGGTGTCGTTTTTATTTCAAAAACCGTTCCGGGAACGGGATAGGCTTGCGATTCAGGATAGGAGGCGTGATGAAGAACTATCTAAAGTTTCAATTACTGACTACGGTATGTATTTCAGGTCGCACATTGACGGGGGTAAACAGTTTATTTCTCCTGAGAAATCGATAGAAATTCAACGGACTTTAGGAGCAGATATTATCATGGCCTTTGATCAACCGTTGAGCAAGGGTCTAACCCTTGCAAAGAAAAAAGAAGCAATTGAAAGAACTTTAAAATGGGAAGAGCGGTCCTTTAAAGAATGGGATAAATCAGGTAAAAAAAGTATTCAGGGGAAATACCAAGCCCTTTTTGGTATTGTGCAAGGCGGAACTAATAGATCGTTAAGTCGGCAATCACTTAAATTTATACTGGAAACGGGGTTTCCGGGAATTGCTGTTGGCGGCGATGCCATTGGAGAAGATCCAAAAATGACTGCCACTGCTCTTGATACAGTTTCGGATCAATTACCCGACGATAAACCGGTTCACGCACTTGGACTTGGAGGAGGACCCGAAGGAGTATTTGAGGCGGTTGAGCGTGGAGTTGATTTATTTGATAATTCTTCTGTAACTAGAATGGCGCGAACTGGATTATTATTTATTTATCCTGAAGATGGGGGTAATAAACAAAATAAATTTAGGATTAATATTGAAAAATCAATTTATAAAGATGATAAAAAGCCGATAAGTAAAATTTGTGGTTGTTTAACCTGCAGAACCTTTTCAAAAGCTTACATTCATCATCTTTTGGTTAGCGATGAACCGCTTGGGGTTAGGCTTACGACTATTCATAATGTGTATTTTTATAACGATTTAATGAAAAAAATAAGAAAAACAATATTAGAAGATGATTTCCTTTCTCTGAAGAAATACTGGATAGATTCAAAATGAAAGAAGACTTGGCTAAGTGGTTAATTTTACCACTACGATGATTCGAATCATCGTAGTATTTACCAAGAGCAATACTTGTAGTCTTTCATTGCTCGTGGGAAAATGGTTGGTGTAGAAGGTAAATAAATAAACTTATGCAAGATGAGAAAAGCCAGAATTACAAAATTGTATTTGATCTGAAAAATATATTTGTCGTTGCCGGTTCAGTAATTGCAATTGTAATTGTAGTTAGTATACTGGTTTTCGGACTATCAAAGCTATTTAAAAGTAATAAACCTGGAGAAACGACCGTAGAAATAAAAAATGAAGAAAATGTTATGAACGAATTAAAAGTTGAAGATATTGAAGTAGGTAAAGGGCAAGAAGTAAAAGACGGCGATACAGTCTCGGTAAATTATAAAGGGACACTAACCGACGGAAAACAGTTTGATAGTTCTTACGATCGTGGTCAACCCTTTGAATTCGAGGTTGGCGCAGGAGACGTGATAAAAGGATGGGATCAAGGTTTGGTCGGAATGAGGGTTGGAGGAAAAAGAAAGCTAACAATTCCTTCCGAACTTGGGTATGGTGAGCAGGGAGCTGGGGTTGATATTCCTCCTAATTCAACGTTAATCTTCGAAATAGAACTTTTGGAAATAAAATGACCTTTAAAGGAGAGAACCTGCAAGGTACGTTTAGTTTACATTAAACCACCCCCAGTGTGTACTTGTGTCCACAAATCTATCTTTTTGTAATTGACTTATAGTGTACTTTTTGGTATAAATATTTTTATTTTCCTAAAATATTCTGCCTCAATAGCTTATGTCACCAACAAGTAAAGAATTAGCAAGTAAATTAGCGGAGTTATTTGCGGAGCATGCTGCGCCCCAGCAAAGAATATCTGAAACCCAAAAAAAGGCTTTAGAACTCCAGTCAACCGATCCTCTGGCTGCTTCGGAACAGTTTGGGGAATCAGCAGGTTTGTTAAGGCAAAGAGGGTTGATTCACAGAGCTACAGATGAATATCTTCAAAAGTTAGGAGGATTAGGAGTTGATCCGGAATACGATTTCCCTTACGACGTTTTACCATTAAGAAAGGAAAGAGAAACCCTGAGTGGTATGAGAGTTGTTGAGGTTATTACCGAACCCCGAAAAGAAGATGTTTATGCAACAACGTTATTAAGATTTTTTGAAAAGGACCAGCGGGGAAAATTCAAATACGGATCAGTAAAAGATGTTGGAATAGCGACTTTACCTCAAGGTGTCAATAAAAATGATCCTGATGTTATAAAAACAGCTACTCAAAGAGTTCATAATGCCAAGAACGGGTTTAAAAATGCAATTTTGTCGAACCAAAAAGCGGCCAAGCAAGACCCAAGTTTAATACAAGACAATGTTTTGCGAGGAACCATTAAAAATTTGGATCCTGATAACATTGGAGGCGTTATTGGTGTGATGATTGAAGGTAATAGGAGAATATGGATGAAAAGACAGGAAAAGGCCGAAGTGAAAGAAGCTTTGCCTTCTGATCCCTTCGATTATGTCACAAACCCGACAAATAGAGAACTGTTTAGGAATCTTATAAGGGACTACTCCGATATACCCACAGATGTCTTTATTAAAAAAGTTATTCACAGATTCGGTAGGGAACAGAAAGCTCCAGAGAGTAAAGGAAGAGGTAGAAATGAAGGAAAAATTCTTGGGCCGAAAGAAATTTTAAGATCGCCAGGTGTGTCCCAGGGTATTGAAATGGCTTTAGCAGGCAGGATTACACATTCTAATGTAATAGAGGAGTTAAATAGACTTCTTGGAACAAACGATTTAGTAAAGTTGGCTGAGAGAAATGGATGGAAACATAATATGCCGTTTGAAGAGGAGATTGCCGCTTCTGCTGAAAAAGCTTTTAACCATAGAGAAAGAGGTCGTAAACAGGTAAATAATGATGAACAAGTTTATCAACTCAATCCTAAAATTAATGCAATGGTATTGGCAATTACTTCCAAGGACAGAAGGAAAGGATGGGGTAGGAATGTTTTGAATTCTCCTTATTCGGCAGTAAAGTTTGTATATGCTGTAACTGCTCCGATTGTGGGAGATATACACAAAGCCCATGAAGTTGTAGATCTCTTATGTCCTAAATATGAAACTGTTGAGCATAACGGAATACCAATTGAACATAAGCGAGTTTAAATAAAATGCTTCAGATGAAAGAAGGAGAACCACAAGTTTTAGGCCAAGCAACTCAAGAGTATGAAATGGTTGAAATGCTGGATTCGATATCCAAAAGGCTGACTAATGACAGGGTGGTTATCGAACATGTCGATAACGCTTGGGATAAAAGGATTCCAGGGGAGACTTTACATTTTTCCGTCCAGTACAATCCCAATGATAGACGTATTGTATTTAGCGACTCGAGTACTTGGGGGATGACTGATGAAGACATCAGAACTTATATTAAGTTCGGTAAATTCGGTAGAACTAGAGGAGAAGATGATAGGGGTGTGCACGGATTTGGGGGTAAGGTGACCCAAGTGACATCTTTGGATAAAGGTGGTTCGGTTAAAATTATATCAACACCTCCCAACTCTAAGACTACATATAGTGTATTTCTTGAGAATTGGAGAGCCAATTTAGAGCCGGGGAAAGACTGGGATATTCTCGGCAAAGTTAGAACATCTTCTGATCGCGAAATGACAATGTTCATTTTAGAGAAAGTTATACCTGAAAGAATTATAAATAGGAGAGACGAGCTTGTAAAAGTAGCCAAAAAGTTAGGAGTAACATACGGACCGGATATTGAAAGCGAAAAGTTGGAAATTAGCTTGAGTCTAATTAAAGGTAGAAAGGCAGAAACGATTTCTGTTATACCTGAAACAATTTCGTTTGTCGAAGAACAGAAAAAAAGTGAAAGAAAGAAGTCTGGGGAGGGCGGAGGCGGACCCGAGATTGAAGTAACTTGGGGTCAGATTGACGTTCAAAAGAGAAACAAAATGCAGTCTGATGCTGAAAAAAAGTATATAGTTAAAGTTAGGTCTTTTTTGGGGGGGAATAAAGTTCACATTTATAATCGTGGAAAGTATATCCAGTCAAAGGATTTGGCTGATTTAGGATATATCGGTTATAGACCAAGATTGGGTTTTAATAATTGGGCAGTTTGCGTAAATATAATTCATGGAAAGGTAAATGTGGATTTGTTCAAAGAAATGCTTGATCCGACTGATCCCAATACTGAGGCAGTATTACATACTGTAAGATCGCTAACCCAGCAAGATGTAAAGAGAATTAGTCAAGAATCTGACAAGAAAAGGGACTTAACAGAACATCAAAAAGCTAAAGCGAGACTAGCCAACGTGGTATTTCGTGAGACAATGCATATTCTCTATAGCACCAAAGAAGCTTTTGCCCAAGAATATAATTTAATGGTTAGAAAACCACCGAAAGTCATTTTTCAATCGCAAGATACAATTGATACGAACGTAAAGAAAGAAGGAGGAATTTATTTGCCAGGTTCAAGAGTAACTTATACACGCGGAGGTTCCAGGANAGGTAAAGAAGGCGGAAGTATAACTGATTTAGAACCGGCATATGCAGATACAGTATTGGGATCTTTTGGTGACGGGAGTTTAGAAACAAAAATTGTTGAGGAAGGTGGAAAAGTTTTTGTAGTTTTGAATTTAGAAAATATTTCTGTACAAAATGCTTTAGACGTCGGACCGAATGAGTCTGTACTTTCACAAATTAGATTTGCCGCCGAAGCATTAGTTCAAAGAAAGTATAATGGTCAGGCTCATTATGAAATCTTACAAGAGGAAGTCACTCATATTATGAATGAAGTGGGATATCACCTCGAAGTAAAATAGGGTTTAGAATAGTCTACTGAATAGTTAGGTTAAAAACTAATAACTTTATCATTAAATTATATTTATGTATTGAACAAATCCCATAATGTTGTATAATGCCTTTTTATTATGGCAGAAAGACAAAATAATTCAGAACAGATACGTCAAGTACGTCAAGCGATTCTCGACAGTTTGAGTTCTCTTGCTTCTGAAATTCTCAGCCCTCGTGAGTTGGAAAAAAGAGAAGAGGAAAGCGAAGCATTGTTTGAGTTTTTAAATAATCAGGAGTTGCTGCAAGCTTTGGTAAAAAAAAGCGATATGGTAACACCTCATTTTGCTTTATTGGATAGACCTCGAGACGATAGGGGGAATGATCATCCCCGGGAAACTTTGATTTTAATAATTAAAGAAAATGAGAAAGGTCTCACCTCGTATTTGAGGGCCAGAATAAATTTGGTAGCCGAATATAAGGACATGATCAAATTCTACGGAGATAGCTCTGAAGATATTGCTAGATCATTTTTCCAAGAGGGATGGGGAGGAGATTATAGTATTTCTGAAGTTACAGAAGAGTCTTTAGTTTATTATGCATTAGGTAGTCGGGCTTTGGGTAAGCATTCTCTGGCCGTCGCTCATGGGAGTGCAATTGCTGAAATTTATGAAAGCATACTTCAAATCTTAACGCCGGCTTCTGAAGAAAAGTAATCTTTTTTTAACTCTCGTCCTGGTTCCAAGTTATTGCTACTTAAATGGTGGTATTATTAGTGTGATATGAGCCCTCTCTTTTGGCTGAATAAATCAATCGGCACTTATAATATCAAGGGAATATATATTGAACCGACGTATTGGCAAGCAGCAGCAATTATTTTCCTTCTGTTTTTACTCGTTTTAACATTTGCCCGCCTCAGGCATCTTTACGTACACTGGAGTGTAGGAAAGCCTGCTATGTCGATGCTTTTTTGGGGGTTTTTACTGGCCGTCGTGCTCGAGGGCTTTCTTCTTTTAAGCGGTAAAACCTTTTTAACCGTAATTTTCGGTTGGAAAAATGCGCCGAAACCTATAAGTACAGCATTAGACATCGGACGGGAGAAACTTACTAAAGTATTAGGCGCTAATGACCAAACCGCGACAGAAGAAAGTGTTATGACAGATTTTCAATCGCTACCACCCAACGAAGCCGATGCGGTTAAAAACTTCATTTGCAAACCTCAGTGAGAATTCAAAAATCAAAATTACAATGCAAAATGCAGATTTTATTTTGATTTTTTAATTTATACTTATCATATGTATGATTTAAAGCAAAAAGTTAAAGAGCTAGACAATAATTTCAAACAAGTCGAGGGTTCGTTAGATGTTCCCAAAAAGAAAAAACGGATCGAGGAGTTGGAATACGTTTCTTCGCAGCCAAATTTTTGGGATCAGCAAGACGAGGCGCGAGCCTTAATGCAGGAACTTGGAAACTTGAAAGAAGAAACAAAAGAGATTGAAGAAATAAGTTCTGATTTATCNACCATTGTGGGATTATCTAAGGAAAGTAGTTTGGATAACGATTTCAAAAAAGATATAGACACTTTGGAAGATAGGATAGAAAAACTGAAACTTAAATCTTTTTTGTCCGGAGATTACGATAAAAAAAATGCACTNGTCTCAATTCATGCGGGACAGGGTGGGACTGAGGCAATGGATTGGGCGAGCATGCTATACAGGATGTATTTACGCTTTTGTGAGAAAAAAGGATGGAAAGTTGAGACTTTGGATGTTTCGGAAGGCGAGGAGGCCGGAATTAAAAGTATTACTTTCAANGTNGAAGGGATTTATGCTTACGGTTATTTAAAGGGGGAGGCTGGAACTCATAGGTTGGTTAGGCAGTCGCCTTTTAATGCGGACAATCTTAGNCAAACTTCNTTCGCNTTGGTTGAAGTCCTACCGGAATTGGAGGAATTAGACTTACCNGATATAAANATTAAAGACGANGANTTGGAATGGCAATTTTTTCGTGCATCGTCGCAGGGNGGACAGAATGTCCAGAAAGTTTCAACAGCAGTTCGGGTAAAACATTTACCGTCCGGGATAGTTGTAAGCGCCCAAACAGAGCGCTTTCAGGAAGCNAANAGGAAAATTGCTCTAAATCTACTTAGGGCAAAACTTTGGCTTCTTGCACAAGCAAGGGAGGAATCGGAAAAGCAAGAACTTAAAGGGGAATATCGACCTGCGTCGTGGGGTAACCAGATCCGGTCGTACGTATTACATCCTTATAAAATGGTAAAAGATCTNAGAACTCAAGTCGAAACAGGCAATNCTGAGGCAGTTTTGGACGGAGANATTGATGAATTTATTGAATCTGAGCTGAAAATGAAAAAGAAAGAGGCGTAGGATTGTCTTAGCTTGACCTGATCTGATACAATTTAGAGTGAAAGAACTCG
>C687J35174_10004060_pt1 | contig 19858 bp, 25 predicted proteins | sample RifCSPhighO2_01_FD_35174 | JGI IMG/M metagenome (IMG submission 35174) | reverse complement strand
TGCCGCCCGCAAATCAGGATCTGAGGAATTTATTGAAAAACTTCCCAAAAAATATAATCAANNNCTTGGNCAANAAATTTGAAGATGCGGTTGAGTTGTCGCAAGGCCAGTGGCAAAAATTGGCTCTGGCCAGAGTATTTTACGAAGAGGCGCCGATACTTATTCTTGATGAACCGACTTCGGCCATAGATGCAGAGGCAGAAGCCCAAATCTTCGATAACCTTTATAAAATTTATGAAAACAAAACCCTTATCCTCATATCTCATCGTTTTTCAACCGTAAGAAATGCGGACAAAATTATCGTCTTAAAAAATGGCAAAATCGCCGAAGAAGGAAATCACGAATCCCTCATGAAAAAAGATGGTATGTATGCTACCATGTTTAGGAAACAAGCCAAAGGTTATATAGAATAAAGAGAGCTATGAAGCTCTCTTTATAAATGCTTTGATCCGGCTGTTAAGCGCTTTCGCCCAACCAGAAATCAGTTCTTTAAAGGTTGTGTGGTCAAGCGGAAAAAACCTGCTTTCATAAAATGGCTTCCAGCCCTTTGCGATCAAACGGTTTCTCATTGTTTCAACATGACCATCGCCATAATGAACATAAATCCTTTCAAGGCCACTGGCTTCTATGGCATTTACGACTAACTCATCCCGCAAATCGAGAAAAACTTTATCGCCTTTGCTAAAAATAAAGCTTAGAATCTGATGACCATACCTGTCTTCCTTAATTTTAAAGTTAATAATTATGGCCAAATGGATAAGTAGAAAAAAAGGCCAATAGAAACAGAAGCCAATATTTTTAAGATGATTGATAATCTCGGGCCCCATGTCAGTCCATTCAGTATTATGTGACGGAAAAACCAGGATATCGCTTTCATCGTGCTCCCTATTTAAGGTTGCTTCCATTTTATAGAAAGTTGGTAAGATGTGATGTAGGAAATAATAGATAGCTAGGCCACTAAAGCCCAGCCAATAGATATTAACCCCTCTTATGTCGTAACTTTCTTTAAAAATGGTAAACCCCAACTCAGTTGCCAAATCAATATCTTCTTGAACATTTTCCAAAAAGAATATCGGGGCTACGTGCCAAGTTCCACGCAAAATGACCACGCGATTGCCTTTGACAAGAATAGACCTTGCAAAAAGAGTTCCTAAACCCCTTCTTTTTCCTATGGCAAGTATTCTGTCAATTTCGTTTTCAACGTCCTGTGATGCCAACCCATCGGGTCCTGACCAGAAAAAAACTAAAGGCTCAACTTCCGATACTTTCACGTATAATCTGCCATCAAACTTGCCATAGTATAAAATAATAAGTATAATTAGTCAAGAAAAATGACCATAATAACCGTCAATTATAATAACTCCGAAAAGACAATAAATCTCTTGGAATCTCTGCGAAAGCAAACAAACAAAAATTTTGATGTCATTATCGTCGATAATAATTCCGATCCCGAAGAAAAATCAAAACTGAAAAACTATCAAACTGATCAGATAAATATTGTTTTGATAGAAAATGACAAAAATCTGGGCTTTTCCGGCGGATGCAATGTAGGCATCCGGCGAGGCCTTCAAAATGGCTCGGATTGGATAATTTTGCTCAACAATGACGCTTGGGTTGAGACAGACTTTATCTCTTCTCTGGTGGCTAATTTAGCAGGCAAAGAAGGGATAGTTGCGGTGCCCCTCATTGAAGACGGCCGAATAGTTTATTCTGGTAAAGTTGAATGGTTAAAACCGGCTCTTTCTCACACATTCCACCCTCATGGGACTAATGAGTATGTGATAGGTGGCGGTATGGCTGTCCACAAAAAAGTTTTCGATACAATAGGTTTCTTAGATGAGAACTACTTCTTATACTTCGAAGATGCCGATTTCTCTCTCAGAGCGCGGCAGGGTGGGCTAACTATGACAATATTGGACGCCCCCGCAGCCTACCACCAAGTATCAGCCACTACTTCCAGGCTTGGATCGGCATTACTGCTAAGGTATCACTATCGCAACGCTCTTTATTTTAATTTTAAAAATGGCCCCACTTACATCAAAGTGCTCGTGCCATTCTGGAGCTTCTTCATTTTAATCAAACAGTCCGTTAAGTTGCTTACAAATAAAAATCCGGAAATATCAAAGGCTATCATAAAAGGCGTTTTGGATTTTCATATGAATAATATGGGTAAAATTAAAACATGAAAAAGATTGGCATTGAATGTGAAAACATCGAAGACAAAGGAACAAGATATGGGGTCGGACAGATGACTCTAAATTTGCTTAGAGAATATTCTAAAAATCCAGAATGGCAATCTAGGTTCGAACTATATCTGTATTTTAAGTGCCAGATTCCAGATGATGATTTTCTCAAAAATCCGCTATTCAAAAAACGTGTTATGCGTGTGCGTTCCTTTAATATTTTTTATCATATTTTAATGCCGATTCGAGCTATGTTCGACCGGCTGGATTGGATGTTTTTCCCAAACTATATGCTTCCGCCGCTATATCTTAGAAAATCCATGGTGGTTTTGACTAACGATATATACTATGAATATAAGCAAGGCGCGATACCGTTCAGATACAAGCTGGCCTATAGATTATTCTCGAACTGGGCAGCAAAAAGGGCAACAAAAATACTAACCATTTCTGAGGCGTCAAAGAAAGAGGTAATCAAATTATTCAAAATAAAACCTGAGAAAGTATTTGTTTCTCACTTAGGCATAGAGATAAATCCGAAATCCGAAATCCGAAATCCGAAACAAATTCTAAGTTCTGATTTTATTCTATATGTTGGGCAGATGTTCCCGCGAAGACACGCAAAAGAGACAATTTTAGCTTTCGAAAAAATATCTAGCGAATTCCCCGGCCTTAAGCTTATTTTGGTAGGAAAGGACAAATACAATCCGCCGACAATTAATGAGACGATAAAAGACAAAAATAATATAATCCATTATGATTATTTGGAAAGTCGCAAGGATATTGAACATCTCTATGCGAGAGCTAGGTTATTGGTTTATGTGTCTGATTATGAGGCATTCGGCTTACCGCCAGTTGAAGCAGCAGCCTTAGGCACACCGGTTGTCGTTAAAGATTTGGAACTAAACCATGAGTTGTTTGCCGACGCCGCTTTTTTTGCTAAAGACGGTAGTGCTGAAGGTATCGCAGCTGCACTAAAAGAAGGTCTTACCAATGAAAACAAAAGAAATTACTGCAAAGAAAAATATAAAGAGTTAATAACAAAATTTACATGGAAAAATTTCGCCCAAAAGGTGTTGATGCAGTTTTCATAACTGAAATCATATTTTTTATTTTATTTGTCCTCGGTATTTTGCCGAGAAGTTTGGTTAATTATTTTGTAATATTTTTGGCGGCCTATGCGGTTTTAGCGAAAACTGAAGATTCTACGATATTTTTTGTCAGATCGATTCCATTTTTTATAGCAATACCGCTTACCCAGACTTTTGACAATCTTAATACCTGGAGAATTCTCTCGGTCTTAATCTTCTTAAAGTGGTATATTTTAAAATTTAAGTCTTTAAATATTAAGTATTTTATACCGAAGAATAAGCCGTCTGTCTTATTAGGAATCATTCTACTGCTTGCTGTTGCCTCCATTATTCCAGCAGCAGACAAAGTCGTCGCTATCAAAAGAATTATTTATTTTGTAAATTTGAGTTTGATCGGGTTTGTTATATATGATCTGGCTCAAAACAAAGAATTTACAAAGAGACTGATCGGAAATATATCCATTCCGGTAATAATTGTAACGGTTATCGGTTTGATACAAGTCGCGTCTACTTATTTTATGGATATTTACCAGTTCATGCGATTATGGGGAGAGGGGATTCAATGTGTCCAATTCGGGAATCAGTGGTGCAATATCGCGACTTGGGAAGGCAACACTTGGTTCGCTTACTATGGCGAACAATTATCCTTACGCGTTTTTTCTCTGTTTACGGATTCCCACACTTTTCCAGTGTTTATTCTGCTGGGACTGCCGGCCGTGTTTGCAATTTCATTACAAAAAATGCCCCAGCTAAAACTCTCAGCATGGTGGATCCCGACAATATTTTTAATGAGTATCTTAAGCGGTACAAGGGGGATATGGGCAGCTAGTATCGGAGTTGTACTGCTTGTTATTGGATTAATATATTATCTGCCTAAACAAAAGAGGCCTTTATTTAAATATATCTCCGCTTACTTAGTTTTGTTCTTTATCCTTTTCGCAGTAGCTTATCCAATATTCGTTTCTCCGCAATTTTTAGTCAGCAAGGGCGATTGGGGATTGCTCGGCAACAGAGTCCGATCGATTATAGATTTTGGGGAAACGTCCAATGCTCAAAGAATCGCGATCTGGAAAGCTAGCTGGGAATCGATAAAAGAACACCCATTACTGGGCGTCGGCATTGGCAACTTCCCGGTTGTATTAAACCAAGATATTGAATTGGCCAAAGCCGGCTCATCCGCCCACAACCTATATATTCACATTGCAGCAGAGATGGGGATAGTAGCTGTTATATTGGCAATATGGTTCTTCTGGTTATTATTCAAAAAAAATTACCAAGAGTTTGTAAAAGAAAAAGACCACTTTTTATCTATCTATTACGGGGCATCACTTTTGTTTGTGCCTTGGATTTTAATATACCTACTTACAGACGCAGCGCTATTCGATGAAAGAGCCTTTCTCATGTTCACCACTGTAGCCAGTATAATTTTAGGAAAGAGGCAAAATGATAACGGTTAATTATATAGTCAGAAACGGGGAGCGTGACATTCGTCTTTTTTTAGATTCTCTGAAAAACCAAACCCTTCAACAAAGCTCAGGGCAAGCAAGTTTTAAAGTTAATGTCTGGGACAATAACTCAAGTGACAGCACACCCGATATTGTCAGAAAAGAATACCCCGAATTTGAACTCCACGAGAGCAAGGAAAACATCGGCGTATGGGCGGCTTTTGAAAAATTGGTAAACGCGGACAAAGGTTCAAAATATGTAATATGTATGACCGACGTCATTTTGGACAAGGATTTTTTAGAAAAAGCGATCAATTTAATGGAACAAAATCCCGACGCTGGAGCCCTGCAAGCAAAAATATACCAGACCGGAACAAAAATAATCGACACTTGCGGATTTAAAGTTTTCAAGTCACGCAAAGTCATAAATTTAGGCCAAGGGGAAACAGACACGGGACAATATGACAGCCTGCATGAAATATTTGCAACAGAAGGCGCTGTACCAGTGTTTAGAAAAGAAGCTCTTGAGGATTGCCGAGTTGAGGGACACATTATAGACCCGGATTACCGCATCGGCCCCTTGGGATATGGGGATGATCTTGACCTTGCCTGGCGGATGAGGCTTTTCGGATGGAAACATTTATTTGCCCAAAATGTAATTGCCTACCATAACCGCTCGACCACAAAAAGCTACTCCAACAATTTAAAAGATTATTTAGCTAGGACAAAAGAAAGGCAAAAAATAGATATTATTAAGAGACGTTTGGACTGGCGAAATACCAGATTTACAATTATCAAAAATGATTATATAATAAACATCTTAAAAGACTTGCTTTATGTTATTTTCAGGGAAATCGGCGTTCTTGGATACGTGGTATTATTCGAGCCCGGAGTTTTGAAAGAAGTGGGTAATTTCATTAAATATTTACCCAAAATGCTTAAAAGGAGAAGAAAGGTCATAAGGCGAGCTAAATTAACTCATGGAGAACTTAGAAAATGGTTTCAGTAGGTCTAGGCGCATATTAAGCGCCACTTTTTTAATTGCGGCTATAGCAGCTGCCATCTATGGTACCGTAATTCTGGGCACCTCTAGCAACACAATAACCCACGAACAAGAAACAGATCCTAATTATATAATGCCGGCAGAAGAAAAAGATAGACTGGATATTTTAGTTCTGGGAATGAGAGGTGGAGACGATCCTGAAGCCCAGGAAGCCGGCGCATATCTTACTGATACAATAATTATTTTCAGTTACGATAAGGTTTCGGGTAAAGCTTCTGTTGTTTCCGTCCCCAGAGATTTATACGTGAAAATAGGGGACAAACAAGAAAAAATAAATGCCGCTTTCGAATATGGCCTGTTAAAGGATGATGAGATCAATCATGTAAAAGAACTTTTCTCCCAGATTAGCGGAATATACATAGACCATGCTACGGTAATCGACTTTTCTTCGTTTGAAAAATTAATAGACCTTATAGGCGGAGTGGATATTACGCTAGATAAGCCTTTTATCGAAAAGACCCAGTGGGGATATGAGTTCAACCTGCCAGTCGGCCAAAATCATTTAAACGGCAAAGACGCCCTATACTATGCCCGGTCAAGATTTTCGACAAACGACTTTGACAGGGCCAGAAGACAGCAGCAAATTCTTTTCGCTATAAAGGATAAGCTCGTTCAAATGGATTTCTTTTCTGATCCTTTAAAGGCTTTGGAAATTTTTAACACGATTAGAAGCAATATTTACACCGACATTGGCCTTTGGGATGTAAGAAATCTATTAAACCTAGCTGACAAAGTAAACGCCGAAACCAAGCATTATGTAATATCGACTGAGAACTTAGTTTATGAATCCAATATAAACGGGAGTTATGTATTATTGCCGGTCGGAGATAATTTCAATGGAATCAAACAACTGTTCCATGATATTTTGAAATAATATGCTTTCGATCGTAATAGTAAACTTCAAAAATCCCGCCTTATTGAGACTTTGCCTGAAGTCCTTGGAGAGAAATCTGGGCAAAGAATTCCAAAGGGAAATAATCGTTATAGACGTCGCAAGTTCGACCAGCACCAGAAATGTAGTAACTGAAGAGTTCCCAGAAGTGAAGCTTGTGCCATTTAAAGATAATATCGGCTTTACGCGTGGAGTAAATGAGGGAATCAAAAAAAGTCGGGGAGACTTCATTCTACTCTTGAATGCAGATTTAATACCAATGCCCCAAGCAATAGAAAAAATGTATGGTTACATGGAAAACCATCCCGAAATCGGCATTATGGGTCCAAAACTTATTAACTTCGACGGCAGTGACCAGGATTCCTGTTTCCGTTTTCCGACGCCTTGGACAATAGTCTTCAGGAGGACACCGCTAGGCCAAACATATTTTGGCAAAAAGCACTTAAATAACTTTTTAATGAGCGACTGCGATAAATCCAAAGCCATAGAGGCCGATTGGCTGTTCGGCTCGCCAATTATGATAAGTAAAAAAGCAATAGACAAGGTCGGGCTCATGGACGAAAGGTTTTTTCTTTATATGAGTGACGTTGACTGGCCTAGGAGATTCTGGGAAAATGGATTTAAAGTATTGTATTATCCGGATGCAAAAATGTACCATTACCACCTGCGCCATTCAAAAGGCAGGTATGGTATATTCGATGTCTTATTAAAAAAAGAGAGTAGGTGGCACATTAAAGACGCTCTCCGGTATTTTATAAAATATGGCTTTAAGTAGAAGATTATTAATCTCAGTTATAATAGTTTCTTTAGTCGTTGGTTTTGGCGGCGGTATTTTGTTTTCTGCAAAAGGGGATAAAGAAGAAACGCTTAATACATTCCGCAAAGTAATCAATCAGGATTTAAACAAACCGGATGACGTCAACTTTGGCCTATTTTGGGAAACATGGAATATCCTCCAGGAAAAATATGTCGATAAAGAAAAATTAGACCCCCAGAAAATGGTTTATGGCGCTATCCAAGGAATGGTCAATAGTGTTGGAGACCCTTATACTGTTTTTCTTGAGCCTGTTACAAGCAAAAAATTCGAAGAAGAAATATCCGGATCTTTTGGTGGTATAGGTATAGAGATAGGCAAGCGAAATGGCATACTGACCGTAATATCACCGCTCAAAAATACTCCCGCCTTCAGGGCTGGCTTGAAAGCTGGAGACAAGATTTTAAAGATTGACGACAAATCTACTGCCGACATGCCAATCGATGAAGCTGTCACCCTTATAAGAGGCAGGAAGGGGACAAAGGTGACTTTAAACGTCTCTTCTGACGGTGACAAATCCAGAGACGTCACGTTAGTCAGAGACACGATAAAGGTACCCACCGCTGAATGGAAAATGATAGAAGACGGCAACAGTAGAGTCGCCTACTTGGAGCTATCATCATTCAACCAACTAGCTGTCAGTGAATTTGAAAAAGCAGCCGGAGAAATACTCAAATCCAACGCCAACAGACTTGTTTTAGACCTTAGGAACAACCCCGGCGGCATTTTGGATTCATCCATCGAATTGGCCGGTTGGTTCTTAGATAAAGGGCAAGTCGTGGTAATAGAAGAATTTGGCAACAAGACCCGAAATGAGTTCAAATCAAATGGCAACGGAGCTTTGAAAGCCTACCCAACTGTAATCTTGATAAACAGTGGCTCAGCTTCGGCATCAGAAATATTGGCCGGGGCTTTACATGACAATAGAAATATCAAATTAGTAGGGGAGAAAACATTCGGCAAAGGCTCAGTCCAAGAACTGGAAAAATTCGATAACGGTTCATCTCTCAAACTAACTATCGCCAAGTGGCTTACGCCAAACGGCATATCGATTTCGGACAAGGGCATTGAGCCGGACACAAAGGTAGAAATACCCGAAGACGCCACTGAAAAAGGCGACGTCGTAATCGGCGAACAAGGCAAAGATCCTCAACTAGATAAGGCTATTGATTTATTAAAATGAAAAATGACCGTTCTCGGTCAGCGAGCCCCACAGGGAGCAAGGAAGGAATCAAGAGCGCTTAGACCAGCCGGCAAGACGCTCAAAGCTGGTTGGTTTGCAGTCTTGATGCGAACAGATATGGGCTTTAGTTACAACCTCAGCCACTTCGTTTGAGTGTGCAAGCGGTTGATAGTCGGTACGACCACATTCAAAAGTAACATTCCAAGGTCCAACATAAGAACCGACGCGACGTTTAGCTTTCTTTTTAAATGCCTCGGATCCAATTTTCTTGCGAGCAGCATGGTTATCTCTATGCCCTTTGCCCATTTTGTACTGTATTTTGGTATTATTATACATAAATTAGATTTATTAGTCAAGTTGCAGCAAATAGAAAAATCTATTAAAATTTACAAGTCATGAAAGTAATAATTCTACAAAATATAAAGGGTGTTGGGAGGATAGGGGACGTTAAGAATGTAGCCGATGGATACGGAAGGAATTTTTTGTTGCCAAGAGGGTTGGCCAAAATTGCCACTGACGGCGCAATGAAAGAAGTAGATACCCTTAAAAAGAAAGCTGAAGCTTTAGAAAAAATGGGAACGCAAAAAGCCCAGCAAGTTGCCGAGAGCCTCAGAGACGTGGTTGTTGAGATAACCAGAAAAGCCAGTACTAAAGGTACCCTATTCGATGGTATAGAAAAGAAAGATATTGCCGAAGCTTTATCCTCAAAAGCCGATCATAAGATCGAAGAGGAAATGGTGAAAATAGACGGACCCATAAAACACATAGGTAAACATACTATAAACCTGGAACTTGCTCCGGAAGTCACAACTCAGGTTATACTAGAAGTAAAGACCGCCGAATAAAAAGACCCTCAACTGAGGGTCGTCTAGTCCCACATCACTCCGCAGGACTTTAAAAATTCATCTAGATAAGCCTGGCCACGTTTTAAACGCTTCCTATCTCTGTTTGGGCTTTTATGATCAGCAAAATCTTCCTTAGCTATAACAAATAGCTCACTTCTAACTTCTTCTACGAAAGCCAGGACGCCATGTTCAGTTTCTAAAAGATTCTTAATCTCCTTGGCATCAGAATTTCCAAATTTTCCTATGGTATATCTAATGTACGTTCTTAGAGTATGTGGCTTTAACTGCTGACCTTCTTTTAAAGCCATGAGCAAGCCTCGTGTGCTAAGCAAATATTACCTCAAAAACAACCACGGGTCAAACTTTAGTTTGCTATGACGTTTACGACTTTCACTAGCCGGCGAGAGCCATCAAATTTACCTTTTTTGCGAGTGGTGAATTTGACTTTGCCGTTTACAATTGAGTATATAGTATAGTCTGAACCGAGACGGACACCTTTGCCGGGCATAAATTTGGTACCCCTCTGGCGGATGATAATATCGCCGGGTTTAGCCGGTTGTCCGTCATAGAGTTTAACTCCCAGGTATTTTGGCTGGGAATCGCGTCCCAGACGCGTAGTCCCAATAGCTTTCGTATGGGCCATATTAGTACAGATATGATAGCAAAACTTCTAAAATTTATCAAGTCACAGCAACATACTATCTTTTTGGGCGCCTGCGTAATTCTGGTTTCTTTTATAAGCTATAATCTGGGTCAAATAAATGCCCTTGAAAAAACGCCTTTAAAAATCACAAAAGAGGAGATGGGCCAGGCTAGTATCTTTAAAGCAAGCTCCCAAAAATCCACTCCAATAAATACGCCCAAACCAACTGACACAAGAGTTGTAGCATCAAGGAAGTCAACCACCAAAAAATATCACTATCTCTGGTGTTCAGGCGCCCAGAAAATAAAAGAAGAAAATAAGGTATGGTTCATTACATCCGGAGAAGCTGAGGCAGCAGGCTACACTCTCGCTGGCAACTGCGAACTGTAGTAAAATTGTATTGCATGAAACTACTTCTCACATCTGGCGGGCTTACAAACGAATCAATATCTAAAGCTCTTTTTGATTTGGTCGGAAAAAAACCAGAAGATACGTCTCTTGTTTTCATTCCCACCGCATCAAACATCGAAAAAGGTGACAAGGATTGGCTAATTGATGACCTGATAAATATTAAAAAACAAAACTTTAAACAAATAGACATCGCCGATATTTCGGCAATCGGCAAAGAATTATGGCTGCCAAGGATGGAAGAAGCTGATGTATTGTTCTTTGAAGGTGGTAACTCATATCATTTAATGGAATGGATAAATAAATCCGGTTTAACAGAAATCCTGTCAAAATTACTTAAAAACAAGGTATATGTAGGACTAAGCGCTGGGAGCATGGTCACAGGACCTGATTTGGCTTTAAGACAATCTCAACTACTATACGGGGAAGATGTGGAAAGAAAAGAAGAATTGAAGGGGCTAGAATTTGTCGATTTCTATTTTTTACCGCATCTTAACTCCCCGTATTTTAACCTGAGAAACAAAGATAATATCCGAGAAGCAGTTAAAGATTTGCCAAGGAAAGTATATGCCCTAGATGACCAATCAGCGATTAAAATAGACGGCGACAAAATGGAAATAATCAGCGAAGGCAAATATTTAATTTTCAATGAATAAATTGTTCAAAATAGACAACATAATGTACAGGGTCTCTGATCTAGAAGTTGCTAAAAAGTTTTATACAGAAGTTCTCGGTTTAAAAAAGGTGTGGGAAGATAAAGAAGCCCAGATGATAGGTTTTGTATTCGAGCAAAGTGATTCTGAAGTTGTTATTCATACTGACAAAAATCTCCCAAAATTCGATTATAGTTATTTAGTTGGAAACGTAGTTTCTTTTTGTAAAGAAGTTAAAAATAAAGGATACACAGTTAAATTAGAGCCCGTAGATGTCAGGCCTGGAAAATATGCTATAATTGCTGACCCCGATGGTAATGAGATCCCTATCATAGACCTAACAAAATTTGGCAATAAACCTAAATACGATTAAAGATGTCTCCTGAAATGGGTTTTATTTCATATCTCAAAACACTCAAACCGAAGGACTGGAATGTTAAAGTTACCGACAAATGGACAGTGAAGGATGTTGTGGCTCACATGGTCGGATGGGAAAGGGGAGATGTAGAAGAAATCAAAAGAATATGGGAGACCAAAACACCACCATGGTGGAAGAATGATCCCAATTACGACGAGTTCAATTATAAATGGGTTGGGTTTTACAAAGATTACACACCCGAGCAACTGATAGCGGAATGGGAAATGTGGCAAAGAAAAGTAACCAAAGAGGTAGGTAAAATTGGCTACTCGAATATTAAATCCAGGCCGGATCTCTTTGATTGGCTTATTGAAGATAAGAATAACAACTACACACTAAATGAGGGTGGCAGCCATTACGAACACCACTACAATCAAATTAAAAAGGCCTTGGAAAATAAGTGACACAACAACACACAACAGATGAATATTTAGATTTGGTTGACGAAAATGATAACGTAATCGGGAAGAAGTTAAGATCCCAAGTATACGCAGAAGATTTATCTAATGAGCGAGAATTAAACGAAGAGTTAGATATTGATACAAACAACGTGCCTCACAAATTTCTTGGACATCTGACTCCACACGAACACAGTGTTTCTGCGTTTATGAATGTTTACGAAATTAAAATGGATTCCGTTCCAAACTATAATCCGGATGATTTCGTCGAATATTACTGGCTAACTCCCGAGGAATTCTTTGAAAGGGTCAAAAACGGCGAAAAAACGAAAGGTGACTTGCCTAAGTTGATTAATTTTTTTTATATGTTATAATATTAAACTATGCGTAAATATCATAGTTGCCAAATGAATAGCTTCGAAATTACCCCTGCCCAGGTCTGGGGTTTTTATGGCTATTCAAGTTTGTTTAACCAAGGCGATTATGATATGAGGACTACTTAACTTTTTATAATCTTATCAGCACTCATGAGCGCCTCGGTTAGACAGACCGAGGCGTTTTCGTCTGTCTAAGTTCCTTAAAAAGGAAGAACATGCCAGAAAAAAATCCAAGACCAATTTTCCTAATTGGCGTAAAGGTGAATTTAAGACCGGTTGCCAAAGAAGATATGCTCGCCATTATTCGCTGGATAAATGATCCGGCGGTCAGAGAGTTTGTGTCTGCAACCTTGCCTCAAAATGAAAAGCAAGAAGAAGAATGGTTTAATAAAATAGGCAAAGACGATAAAAATATAATCCTAGCCATTGAAACTAAGAAAGGCATTCTTATCGGCTTAATGGGGATACATCAAATCAACTGGAAAGACAGGATCTGCACAACCGGAGCGATAATTGGCGAAAAAGAATATTGGGGCCAGGGCTATGGTACTGATGCAAAGATGATATTACTAGATTATATCTTTAACACCTTAAATCTTTATAAAGTCTGCTCAGCTGTAATTGAGTACAACAAGAGAAGCCTGCGCTACAGCCTTCATTGTGGTTACAAAATTGAGGGCAGAAGAAGAAAGCATATATTCAAGGAAGGGCGTTATTGGGATTTTATCGAATTGGGCCTATTCAAAAAAGAGTGGCTGCCATACTGGAAAAAATACAAGAGAAAGATTAGAACTTGAAAAACTTGAATGGTGTGGTATAATCTTTTGTATATTCGGTTGCGATATGATCTTTGAAAACAAACTCAGCAACTACCATGATGCAGCAAAGATGATTGAAACTGATGGAATCGAGGCATACCATACGGTATCAGAAAGGTTTGGTAATGATATTGCGTCTGCTCTTTTGATTGCGCATATCAGGCGCAACCTGGGATCAATGGATACATTTCCAGCAAAAGAAGAAGTGGTTTCACAAACAAATGAGATTTTGAATAAGCATGGCCTTGTCTCGGAACAAATTTCAGAAGAAATAAGGCTTATCTCTCAAAATGCTTTCATTGTACAGCGTACTTACGCCGAACTAATCATATCGCTTAGACACAAAGTGCTGCGCCCAGGATTACCAATCGAAACAGCCGACTTTGAAGGAGATGGGGATCAGGACACAAGACACTTCGCCGTATTTGAACCATATGGGTTAGATCCTTTGTCCTGTGCGAGTTTTTACCTGAATAGTTTTGAAAATGAAAAAGCTTGGCAATTAAGAGGCATGGCCACCGAAAAATTTTGCAGAGGAAAGGGTTTGGGTAGATTGCTTCTTGAGAGCTCAGAAAAAATGTTAAGAGCAGAATTTGAATTTGGAGTTCAACTGCTCTGGTGCAATGCCCGCATAGAGGCGGTGCCATTTTACGAAAAAATGGGTTGGCAATGCGTGTCTGATGTTTTCGAAATTGAAGGGGTCGGACCTCACAGAAAAATGGTCAAAAGACTAGCGGGTTAAGCCCGCTTTTTAATTTCGACTCCGCGGTGCGCAACATTTAATTATTTATAAATCTTGTCTAGCCAATATTTATTTTCCCATTCCCAGAGATTTTTGCAGGCCAGAAAAGCCTTGATATCGTGGTCAAATTCTTTGAGTTCCTGGAATTCGTGCTCTCCCTCCATCGGCCCCCATTGATGTTCACATTTATACTTCTCGCCGCGTATTTTGGCCCGCCCACCTTTATCTCTAAAAGTCGCCGGACACTTCAAACATTTTTTCAGCTGGTTAACCCTAAGTATCCAGCGGGTTAGTGGGGGAATGTTGGGGTCTTCTTTTAAAGCCTCGATGTATGCGGAAGTCTGAATGTTGTAGTCTCTGTAAATAGCAATTGATGTTTTAATATCCAAGACGCCGAGTTGGCCATTAACTTCAGCCAACACATCCATTGTCCCGGCATAGTTATGTTTTTTACTTAGAACCCTTTCTTCAATTTTGTGGGCAACCACATTGTTTTTGCCATAAAAATCCATGAAAGCCGAAACGGCCGGTTTAATATCTTCGGGAACTACTACAGGCTCTTTTCTTAGCATTGCCTCTATTGCTTCGTGAATGGCCGTACCTTCTTCGGCTGATTTGGCTTTTATAGCTTCGCCGGTTTTGAAGTCTGGCAAACCCGCATAAAACATATACAAAGCGGGTTTGGCTTTAATGCCGACGATTGAAGTAACACGGGGATACCATAACCCGTCTATTTCGTATCCGCACGCATTTTTGAAATTTTCTACGTTTGCATACCACATATTTAATTAATGATATAAGTTAAAAAATAAATTACCAGCGCGCTTCACTCTCTTTTAATAAAAATTTTTTAACTATTGTCAGCCACTAAAATTAAGACCCCATTTAAGGGGCCTGTTGGTTTCTCTGTAAACCACATAGTTTTATTTTATACAGTAGCGCTTTGTAACTGATGCCTAGTTCTTCTGAGGTCTTTTTTCTATTCCATCTGTTTTTGGTGAGGGCGGCTGCAATTACTCGCCGCTCCGCATCCCTTGCCGCTTTTACCGCTGCGTCTTTAAGAATTGATCCGGTACCGACAACCTCGAGATCAAGTTGATCATCACTTGCCTCGGCCTCAGCTTCGGGTTCTAGTTCAAATTGATGATCAGTTTCAACTGGCAAAGCTGGGACGACAACCTGTATCGGCTTTTGTTTTGCTGCCAAATTTATTTCTCTAATAACTTTTCCACTCCTCAGGACAACGGCTCTTTCAACCACATTTTTCAGTTCCCGGACGTTGCCCGGCCAGTCATAGGCTTTCAATGAAGCCATTGCTCCTTCAGAAAATTCAATGGGTGTTTCGATAAAAAGTCTTTTGGTAATCATCTTAACGAAATGATCGACCAAAATTGGTATATCTTCAGGTCTTTCCCTGAGAGGAGGAATTTCGATTGAAATGACATTGATTCGGAAGAATAAGTCTTCCCTAAATTGTCCCTTGGCAACCATGCTCAGAAGATCTCTGTTTGTAGCTGCCACAAGTCTAACGTCAACGGGCATAGACTTATCGGATCCGAGAGGTCTTACCGTTTTGGCTTCTAAAACTCGCAAAAGCTTTATTTGAAGTTTTAGAGGGAGCTCTGATATTTCATCGATAAAAATGGTTCCCGTATTTGCTTCCTTAAAAAGGCCATCCCTATTTCTTAGGGCACCGGTAAAAGCACCTGCCACGTGTCCAAAAAGGTCGCTTTCGATAGTGTTTTCATTTAAAGTGGTTGCATCAAGAATTACATATGGTCTCTTTTTTCTCAATTCGCTAAGCATATGCAGGGCTCTGCCAATCAATTCTTTACCTGTTCCGGTTTCACCGGTTATCAAAACAGGAACGTCAATCGGAGCCAATAAATTAACGTGGTCGGCAATTTTGCGCATCGCGTCACTAAAGATTATGAAGTCGGGGTTATGCATTAAGAAGGTGTACGGTTCTGGAGGAGGAGAGCCTGTTTTTTCGGTATCTTTAATAATGCCCGGATGATCCGTGACTATGGACATTTTTATTTTGAAATTGCTGGACATAGGTTACAACATTATACCGGAAAGGTCAATATTTGACACTTTGCATATTTCTGTAATATAATTACCGGTGCAATTCAGGGTTCTTCCGGCTGCTAGGATAGCGGCCGAAACACCAGAACAGGAAAAGAGGAGACGATATGAGAGGGGATCGGACGAGCGAGAGAGGCTTTGCCTCCATGGATCCGGCGGAGCAGAAGAAGATCGCTTCCAAGGGCGGCAAGGCCGCCCACCGGAAGGGAACGGCCCACGAGTGGACGCCCCAGGAGGCCCGGGATGCGGGACGCAAGGGCGGAATGGCCAGCCATCGGCGACGGCAGCAGCAGAGGGACGACGCGGTTCAGGAGTAAGACGGCGCCGACGACCGGCTCACACCAAGTCCGGCAGCAAATTCAGATTTAATCTGGGTTTGCTGCCGGACTCTTTTTGTTACAGGGGATTGTGCAATACAACGTCGCACAATGTGGCTTATGCGACATATAATGTCGTATAAGCCAGTCAAAGGTTGTGCGACGATTTTATCGTTCGCACAACCTGACTATGGCGACTTACCGTTATTCTAATTACTATTTAAATATAAAGAGATGGCTTTGAGTATCTCTATGACTATATATAACGAGACCGTAAACAGGCTTACCGATAACTTTAATATATTGAATAGTATCTCTCCCATGCTCTCAGTATCCTCGGTAGCGGCAGGCTGAGTCGCTTTTTGAGGGCTTTGAGTGGCTTTGGGCAAACTAAAGCTATTTAAACCTGGCAGCCCTTGTCCGGGAACAAAATTTTTAAAAACATTATTAATGATTCCGTCGACATCATCCAAAATCGATAAATCGAAATCTATCGCCGAAGCGCTATTTACGGATGATTCGGAAGAGTAAGCTAAACCTGAGTTAAATGAGAAACTAAAAGCTATGAGTACAGATACGGCTAATATTGTATTTTTAACACTATTCATATCCCCTATTTTATATAAATATTATACAATAATGACCTGATTTGTCAATAACTTAATCATTTTTTGTAAATAACGTCATCTCCTCCCAAAACACCGTTAACGCTTTAAGCGGCGATAATACTTGCATCATATATCTTAGATCAACTAGGTTCCTGACTATCCAGCCCATAAAACCGGCGACCACAAATCCCCCCAAATATGCCACGGCGTATTTACCCCCCACCGGAGCAATCCAAACATTGTAAGCTGGTTTATAATTTTTAAGATTTTTGCCTTTAATTGTCTTAATGATATTTTCGGCTGCNATCTCCCCTTCTTTANAAGCTATAAAGGCCATGGCCGGTATTGGCTTTTTAGTTACAGGGTCAATAAACTCGGNNGCATCCCCTATTGCAAATATATTTTTAAAACCCCGAACAGATAAATTGTCCTCGACTATAATTTTGCCTTTTTCTGTAACGGGCAGACCTTTTATCGAGGCCATGATTTCATTGGGCCTTACCCCCGCTGTCCACACCACCATATCTCCCTTGATGGTTTGTCCATTCTTAAGTTTTATAAAATCTAAACCCACTTCTTCTATGGCTGAATTTTCCATTATCATGACTCCGTGCTTGGTAAGACGGTTTAAAATTTTCTTCCTTTCTTTTTCCGGTACCATCGGCAAAATCTTGGGACCGGCCTCGAATAATACTACGGATGAGCATCGGCCTTTCAGGCCACAGGATCGGGCGATGCTTTTGGCACAACAGGCGAGTTCAGAAGCCACCTCTATACCGGTAAATCCAGCGCCGCCAATCAATATATCCAAAGGCAGGGATGATTTACCCTCGGCCGCATCATTCATAAATGAGGTTATTTTGTCATTTATTAAAAGAGCGTCTTCNAGTGTTTTGAATTTGTAAGCGTATTCTTTTACACCNGGTATACCAAAGTCAGCCGACTGCGAACCCAGGGCAATTACAAGATAATCGTATTCTTGCTTGTTACCGCCGTTGGTTACCACCAATTTGTTTTCNAGATCAACTTCTTTTATCTCGGCTTGGACAAAATTAANATCTTTATTTTCAAAAATATCCGCATAGGGCAGGCTGACACTTTTTCGCAGCCTTATAGCAAATGGGTCTTTTTTGATACCTGTGGCAGATGCCACTTCATAGAGAGACGTGACAAAAAGATGATAACTGTTCTTATCAATTATGGTAATTTGGGCTTCTCCGGACTTTATCTCTTTTTTNAGCTTTTTTTCTAANTCTAAAGCAACCCTAATTCCTCCGAATCCCCCACCAAGTATCAAAATCTTGGTCATATACCCATTTTAACATTAAAAGCGGCTGCAAGCCGCTTATTTTTCAACAGGGGGTCCAATATCTTTTAGTATGCCCGCTTTCTTGATCNTATCTCTTAAAACTCCCATCCAACTTACCACCAAGTCTTCCGTTCGGACAATTATAGTCATTCTCTCACATACCCAAGCATCAGTAATATCGTTAAGACGTCGTGGCGGATTAGTATAAGGCTTTATTTCGACGTGTGTACCACCAACACTATAGTCATACTTCACGTTTACGTTTTCAATGTAAGTCTCAAAATTTCCGTATCTTGTTTTTACTACAAGGATATGGTCGCCGTTAAAATAAGTCTCAAGAAGTGCGATCTTGGTTAATGGAATTAAAGGACCGGATCCACTTGCCACAATTTTTTCGTTTTGAGCTAATCCAAAGTTGGAACTTAAAAAAAAGAAAAACAAAGCAAAGAACATTATTCTGCTAGTCATTTTAAGAGTACAAACTGTTGCTAGATAATAACTAAAAAATTAGATGTAGTCAAGAGGATCTAAGGTGGCGCCGATTGGAAGAGTTCCGGACACGCTGCTAGGTTGAGTTGTAAAAGTTTTGGGGGCATAAACCATAAAATGTATGTGACTCCCGGTTGATAGTCCCGTACTACCCATCTTTCCGACTACGTCTCCCCTTCTCACTTGCTGGCCAACGCCAATAGAACGGACGGACATGTGCGTATATACAGTCACCAGCCCATTATTGTGTTCGACGGCCAACCATACGCCATAAGCGTAGGGAGCATTTCCAATCGCTATTACCTTGCCGTCTTCAGCAGCCGCTATCGGTGTTCCATAAGATGCAGCTACATCCAAGCCATTATGAAAACCGCCACGGCCATTATTGCAATCTGAATAATATCTTCTGGCAAATTTAGTTTCTATGCAGCCGTACTTTTGAGTAATAGATCCGGATACAGGCCAACCAAGAACACCGGCGCGTGCCAACGGAAGACTGTCCGGGTCAATGGTTCTTCTGAGTTGGTCTTCCAGTTTAAATATCTGGAGGTTTACTTGACGCTCAAGTTCTTCTGATTTGGTAAGCAGCTTTTGGAACTCCGCTTCTTGTCCCTTTGTTGTTTTAAGCAGGCTGTTAGTTTCAGATTTGGCTTGACTAATTGCGGCTCTTTCGTAATTTTGTTTTTGCTTTAAACTTTCCAATTCCGTTTTCTTTGAGGCAAGCTGATTTCTCTGTGTTTCAAGTTCGCTCTTGGCTGTTTTAAGCTCCGATATCAAATCGACGAGATTCGCATTGACTGAATCGGCATAATCTATCTGCTGAAAAACATCGGAAAGATTGCTGCTTTTAAGCAAAGAGACTAATAAAGTTTCGTTATCCTGCCTGGCAATAAATGACAAAATCCTAGCCATGGCCATTTTTTGTGACTCTATTTTTTCCTGGACATCGAATATATCCCCTTCTCTTTTGGTAATTTCTATTGATGTTTTACTTATATTCGCGCTAGTTAGAGAGATTTGATTTTCAAGATACTTAATCTGGTTGTTCAGCTTATTGATTTCATTTTGAAGAGTCGC
>C687J35174_10004058_pt1 | contig 19862 bp, 24 predicted proteins | sample RifCSPhighO2_01_FD_35174 | JGI IMG/M metagenome (IMG submission 35174) | reverse complement strand
AATACGCTCTTGGAGTTCCGCCATTTCTTGTGCCAAGGTTGGTTGATACCCTACCGCCGACGGCATCCTACCAAGCAAGGTTGAAACTTCTGACCCAGCCTGTGAAAACCTAAAAATATTATCAATGAAAAACAATACATTTTTTTGTTCCTCATCGCGGAAATATTCGGCCATCGTCAACGCAGACAATGCTACCCGAGCGCGAGCCCCCGGAACTTCGTTCATTTGGCCAAACACCAACGCGGTTTTATTAATAACACCGGATTCTTTCATTTCCATGTACAAATCGTTCCCTTCGCGGGTTCTCTCCCCGACTCCGGCAAATACCGAAACTCCCCCGCCTTCCTCGGCAATATTCCTGATTAATTCCTGGATTAAGACGGTTTTTCCCACTCCCGCTCCGCCAAATAACCCGATTTTTCCCCCTTTAATAAATGGTGCAATCAAATCAATAACCTTAATACCCGTTTCAAATACTTCGGTTTTAGTGGCCTGCTCGGTAAATGGCGGCGCGGCCTGATGGATCGGCGAAAATTTCTTAAATTTAGTTTCCGTTTTATTTAAAGTTTGGCCAATCACATTAAAAATATTCCCTAATACTTCAGAACCCACGGGAACCTCAATCTGCTTGCCCGTATCTGAAACTTCCAGTCCCCTTTGCAAACCATCGGTTGATTGCAAAGAAATGGCTTTCACCCGTTTTACGTCCAAATGTTTTACCACCTCTAAAATCACATCCCCATTGGGACCTGCTACTTTTAGGGCATGGTAAATTTGAGGAAGCTTGCCCGCCTGGTCAAATTCCACATCAACGACCGGCCCGATAATTTGCACGATAGTTCCTTTGTTCATAATTTTTATACTTAATACGTAATACTTAATACTAATTTAATGATTCCGCTCCGGCAATAATCTCAATAATCTGGTTAGTGATGGCAGACTGGCGGGACTTGTTATACTGTAAATTTAGGACTTGACCCAAGTCATTAGCATTGTCCGAAGCCGTTTTCATGGCCATTCGGCGGGCGGCGTGTTCTGAAGCATTGGCCTCCAAAATCAAGTGGTACATTTGCATAAAAAATAGGTGACGCACCAAGCCATCCAACACCTCCCTTGGTGAAGGCTCAATCAAGTATTCTGGCAATTTTTCTTTATCCGGAACAAAGCTTATATCCTGCTCTTTTATCAGCTCCGCGAACTTTCCCTTGTCGGGGATGATTTCTTTTACGGTTTCTTTGATCAAATCAAAGTTGATAGGCAATACTTCGCGGGTTAAGGCCTCCTGTTTTAAAGCTGACCTGAAATGGGTTGAAAAGACGATAACCTTGTCAAAATCCCCTTTTACGTAACCGTCAACCAAAAAATCTGCCAGAGGCCGCACCTGTTCAGGTAAAGTATAATCTCCCGCGCTGGTAATTTTTTTTACTACGGGCAAACCTTTTTTTGAAAGATAATTAAATGATTTTTCTCCGATAGCTAAGAATATCTTTTCGTCCTGGTATTTTTTATTATTTTCTGTTAAAAAATGCTCAAACTTTTTAAAAATGGAACTATTGAATGCTCCGGCCAAACCCTTATCGGAAGCAACCACTAAAAAGAGGACTTTTTTAATCTTACGAGATTTTAAAAGCTCTGACAAATCTTTATGTAACAGGGAAAGATTGGCAAGCAAATCTAATGCCGCAAACGCGTAAGGCCGCGAAGCCAGGGCGATTTCCTGGGATTTTCGCATTTTAGTAGCGGCAACCAATTCCATCGCTTTGGTGATTTTTTTGATGTTGCCGATGGATTTGAGACGTTTTTTTAGGTTTTGAACGGATTCCATAAGAGTCTTGACAAAGGCTTTTAATTGACTATAATTGACTTATATTCAGATGAAAAGGCACTTCTTAAGGTTCGTCCTTAGGCGGTGCTTTTTCTTTTATATTCTAGTTTTTCCCTAAGATTATCCAAAAATACGATCTTTTCTTTCGCGGTCTTCTTTAGTAATGAAGAACAGGTTTTAACATACGGGCTTATTACAACTCTTAATTTATTTTTTGTATAAAAATAATCAACCAAAGAATAGAAATCGCCATCGCTTGAAACGATTATAGCCTTATCAAATTTATTTTCATGCAAATTAATCATGGCCTGTAAAACCAAATCGGCGTCAATGTTGCCTTTCATTTCTTTATCTTCTCCTAAAACGACTGGCTTGAAAATGAGGATATAGCCATACTCTTGCAGAGCATTATATAATTTTTGATTTACAGGAGCAAATCCAATGAAAATATACGCATAACTGACGGAGTATTTTTCTTTTAGATATACTCTAAATCTCTTAAAATCTAAAATCCACCCCATACTCCTTACGCCACGGTGTAAATTTTGGCTATCAATATAGGCAAAATTGTTTTCTTTCTTATTTCCCATTCTTATTATTTGACAAAATTTTTAAAAATAGTAACATCGGTTTCAGTCGCCTTTCCCAGGAGAGCTAGTCATGAACAATGTAGAAATTACGCTGTTGGCCGACACCGCAGGATTGCTTGCCAAGCACGGTAAGTGCTTCAGTCTTGCAGTTGGCATCAAACCCCTTGAAGAGAATTGTCGCCCGGAAGACATTGATGGCTTCGAAAAAATGGCCAAAGAAATCGACCAACTTTCGGAGCAATGGCAAGCGCTTCGTAAGAAAATCGGAAAATGAAGTTGCTTTCTCTTCCATGGAGTAGCCCCAGCTGCTCCTCTTTTTTTTACACACTTTCGATAAACTTTCCAATAACTTCCTTTATTTGTTTTTCAATTTCTTCCGTGATTTGGCGTTCCGATCGTAATCTATCAAACAAATCTGCGTGTAAATCTTCTGCATATTCCAAAAACGACGCTTCGATTTTTTGTATTTGGTCTGGCTGGAATTTATTAAAATACCCATTGAGGGCGGCGTACAAAACCAATACCTGTTTTTCAAATGATATCGGAGCCTGGTCGGTCTGCTTTAATACTTCGGTGATAATCCTACCCTTTTGGATTCTTTCGCGAGTTTCCGGGTCAACGTCCGAGGCAAATTGCACAAAAGTCTGTAATTCCCTAAATTGCGCCAATTCAAGCCGTAACTTCCCGGCTACCTTCTTCATCGCCTTGGTTTGGGCCGCGCCTCCCACGCGTGAAACCGACAATCCCACGTTAACGGCAGGCCGCATGCCCTGGTAAAATAAATCCGATTCTAAGTAAATCTGCCCATCGGTGATGGAAATGACGTTGGTAGGAATATAGGCGGTCACATCGCCAAGCTGGGTTTCAATGATGGGAATTGCGGTTAACGAACCTCCCCCGTTTTCTTTTGAAAGTTTGGCAGCCCTTTCTAATAATCTTGAGTGCAAATAAAACACATCTCCCGGATAAGCTTCACGGCCGGGTGGTCTTCTTAATAATAATGAAATTTGCCGGTATGCCCAGGCATGTTTTGATAAATCGTCATAAATGATCAACGCATCCTGGCCTTTATCACGGAAATACTCACCAATGGCACACCCGCCAAATGGCGCAAGATACCAAGAACTTGCTGGGCTTGAAGCCGGAGCAGAAACTACTACGGTATTTTTGAAAGCGCCATGCTGTTTTAACGTTTCCACGATTTTTGCAATTTTGGATTCTTTTTGTCCGATAGCCACGTATACGCATACGGGTGTCTTACCGTTGACCGGAACGTCCTGGTATTGGTTGATAATCATGTCCAATGCAATAGCAGTTTTACCGGTCTGCCGATCGCCGATGATCAGTTCCCTTTGGCCACGGCCGATAGGAATCATCGAATCAATGGCCTTGATTCCCGTATGCAAAGGGTAATTTACCGATTCGCGAGCCAAGACATTCGGCGCATCATTTTCTAAAAAATTCAATTTTGGTTTTACGCCTTGGGAAAATAAAGGGCCCTTACCATCTAATGGATTTCCCAAAGGGTCTATTACCCTTCCCAATAATTCTTCCCCGACCGGAATGGAAAGGAGCTGCTTTGTCCTTTTTACGGTATTACCGGACTTAATATGTGAAAATTCTCCCAATACCAAAGCGCCCACAGAATCTTCTTCCAGGTTCAAAACCACCGCCTTTATCCCGTCCTTGCCCCGCCCAGTATGCGCCTCGCTTTCGGCGGCCGCTTCTATGGTTAAAACTTCCTGGGATTGGACATTTTTAAGCCCGGATATTTTTACAATGCCGTCTCCAACCTCCACAATAGTGCCGATTTCTTCCCACTTGGGATCATCTTTATATCCTTCAATGGCTTGCTTTATTTTTTCTATTATTTCTTGGCTCATTACTTCGCGTTCCTACGAATTACGAATTTACCTAAATTACGCTTAGCCCACGGAAAAATCCGAAGGCTGATATTGGTAATTCGCTCAGATTCGTAATTCGTAAGGAAAATTAAAATAAATTTTCTAACTTCTTTAAAAGCGAAAAATCCAACTGCTCTTCATTATCAATAATCACCTTGATTCCCGCGACAATACCAGGGTTTATTTTTTCTTCCAAAATATCGCCTTTTTTTACGAAGGCTCCGGCAAAACGCTTGACATCGGTTTTTCTTGCAGTTTCTAAGATTATTTTTTTATTACCAGCCTTTTTTAAAAGCAGGCTTTCTGCCAGCGCAACAATCTGCGGCGCTTTTTTAATATCGCCATTTTGATCCAGGAATTTCAAAAAATTTCTCGTAATATTTTTTGTGTCGGCTTTGGCGTACAAGATAGAATTAATCAAAGCCTCTGCATACATTTTTGGCTTATATTTACTCATGATTTTTAATCTCCAAATGGCAAGCCTATTATTAATTTTCGCCGCTAACTTTATCAAATGATGAGTTTATTGCTTTTTGGATCAAAGCCTCATCAATATGTTTTGGGTCTAACTGGACAGTTTTTATAATGGTCTTTTTTACTAACTGGAGCGCTTGGCCAAATACCAATTTTTCCGTTTCTTCCTGCTGCCTTTTGTAAGCGGCTTCCGCCTGTAAGATAAGCTCTTTTTGATGGTCTTCGGCCTTCTTTTGCAAAGACTGGCTTAATTTTTCCGCTCTTTCCTGGGTGTTTTTAATGATTTGCATTGATTCCTGATCCGCCTTTTTCAAATGAGCTTTGGCAATTTGGTCAACCTCTTTCAATCTTACATCAGCCTCAGCCGCTTTTTGCAAACCTTCTTCTATTTTCGCCTGTCTTTTTTTCATTACCGCCAAAAGGGGCTTATATACAAAAAATGTCAACACGGCTAAAAGTATAAAAAAATTAACGGCCTGGCTGAGCAGCAGCTTCCAATTGATTCCAAGTTGTCCTAATAATCCAGCCGACTCCATGTTTTAGTATTTAGTATTACGTATTAAGTATTTAGTATGCGGAAGGTTTTTCTTCCCTCTATACTTAATACACAATACTTAATACTTTATACAAAGATTACACCACGAATTTTACCACCAAAGCAACTACCAAGGCATATACGGCAATAGCTTCAGCGAATGCTATAGCCAATATCATGGCAGTTTGAATTTTAGAAGCGGCCTCCGGGTTCCGGCCAATTGCTTTTAAAGCGGTAGAACCGATAAGAGCGATCGCAGCTGCTGGAGTTATTGTACCGATAGCGATAACACCCACGGTTGCCCATATGCGAACTGATTCTATGTCCATGTTTTTTTTGAGTACGCAGTATTGTGTATTTAGTATTTTGTATACTTGATACCTAATACGTAATACTTAATACTTCTTATTTAATATTTAATGTTCGTGCTCTGCCGTATGCAGTGCGATTGAAACCAAGGTAAGCATGGCAAAAACAAATGCTTGGATAAACCCCACAAAAATTTCTAAAAATAAAAATGGCAACGGGATTATATAAGGCGCTAAGAATGCAACAATAGTCAGTAACACCTCCCCCGCAAACACATTGCCAAACAGCCGGAAGGACAAAGAAATAATTTTTGCCAACTCCGAAACAATTTCCAATATGCCTATGAAAAATCCTATGGGGCTTTTAAAATTTAAAAATTTGCCGATGTGGGCAAAACTTCCGACTGCCGCCATCCCTATGGCATTGGCGGCAACCACAGAAATAACTGCGAAGGCCAATGTAAAATTTAAATCAGCAGCAGGCGAGCGGAAAAGAGGGACCTCATGCCCGCCGCGCTCTACCACTAAAGAACTGACTCCGGGCAAGATGCCCGAAAAATTAGAAGCCATGATAAAAATAAAAATCGTGGCTATTAAGGGGAAATATTGCTCGGCTTTTTTCACACTCCCCAACATTGACTGCATTAAATCCAAAAGCCATTCAAAAGACACCTCTACGGCCGATTGGAATGTTCCAGGAACCATGCGCAACTTTTTACTGGCGATAATAGCCAACACGATCAATGCCAGAGAAACCGTAAATGTTGAAAACAAACTGTTGGTGACCCCGAACCCGCCGATATTGAATATTTCTTGCGCCTTAAGGGAAATTTCTTCCATGCCGATAATGTAATCTGAATTAAAAATGCATATTGAAATACCACGAAAGCATTTCGTAATTCAAAGTATACTTATTTCTTAAAAATTTACAATACGGGTATTTCACTCTGCCAGCACCAATAAAAGCAGCGCGGCTCCTCCCAGTCCCATGGGCTCCCCGTCTATTTTTCCAACAGGATTGTTCTGATAATCAAAAACCCTTCCATCGGAATGCACGCTTCCAACCGGACTATTTTGATAGTTAAACACATAACCATCACTGAATCTGACACGGCCGACTTTCTCATTTTTTTGATCAAAAACCTCACCGGAAGTTTCCACATGGCCTATGGTCTTTCCTGATGCGCGCACCGTTTTATCATCTTCAATGGTAGCTATTTTATTATGTCCTGTTTTATCTAAAATTTTTATCATAATAATTAACTCAAAAACATACATATGAAAGTTAAAGCCAGATTTAAAACCTTACCCTTCTTTTGATATAATGCCCTGGGATTCGCCTTTCATTTTTATTTTATAAAAAATCAAAAAAATAATGATCGATGCAAAGGCGGTTAATGCCATCAACGGGATCGTTACATAACCGAGTTCAAATACATAACGCTTGATGCAAGACACTTGCGCCCCGCCTAATTTGCAAAACACATTCAATCCCCCATCATAATAATATATATAATTATGATACAAAGAAATTAAAAAACCGGCTAAGGAAAGGAATAAGGCATAGTCTACGATTTTGGAACTTTGCCTGATTATCGCAATTAAAAGCAGTATTACCAAAGGGTACATAAAGAACCTTTGAAACCAACATAATTGGCAGGGCGCGAAACCGGCAATTTGAGAATAAAAAAGGCTTCCCGACATTGAAACCAAAGCAACGATAAAGGCGCACAGCAAAGCGTACTTACCGATGGCTTTCACGATAACGGGTTGTTTTTTACAAAAAAACACAAGATATAGGGCACCCAAAAGCACCCCTATCTGTCCGAGGACGGTTCCAAGCGCGAAAATTTTATTTGCAATATCTATTGTGGTCATAATCTAGCGATTGGGTGTTTTAGCTATTGAGTGATTACCTTTAGTTATTCTGGCAACTGGCAGCCTGTTTTATCAGATAATTCTTTTAAAGATAATTCCCCTTCAGTTTTTGACCCGTCGGAGAATTTCCAAGTGGGATATATCTGGATATCTTCATTGATGCACACTTGAAGTTGTCCATTGCTGTCAGCAGTTGAACATTCCACATAGGGAAGATATTTTTTTGATTTTCCAAAAAAAGATTTCTGGTTCTGGCAGTGGGAACACCAAAAAGCCCCGTAAAACACCGCACCCTCATCTTTAATGCATTGCGCGAACGCATCAAGTTTTCCAGGGACTTGCTCTTTTTTCCACAACAGATAAAATGCGCCGCCCAGCAATACGAACGCCAGGGCAATTATCAAAATAATATTGGTTAATTTTGCCTTCATTGGCCATAACATTCCAAATCTACAACCATCAAATTACAAACATTTTGTGATTTACGGTCTGGATTCGGAATTTAGTTTATGAGACTCATCTGGGTTTTTAACGATTCATTTTTTATGAGGTTGCGGTACGCGCAATGCTGGCAATCCTTGGCTGATTCAGGGATCCTATCCTGATCTAAGCACCTTTTAATATCAAAAACAGTATTTTCCACCCAATCATCATTCCCCGAATACGGGATTATCAAGGTTTTAAATTCCAGTTTTCCATGGAAACCCGGGCGGTTTTTTGTCGCATTAGCAAAGAAAAAATAGCCGATCGGCGAAACCGGAAAACCCAGTCTCTTAAAAATCCACTGGTACACCTCCATTTGCCGCTTATATCCCAATTTATATTGATTATCCAGCGATATAGGGTAATCGGTACTGGTAGATTTATAATCTACAACATGGAGCTTGTGGGTAGTTGTATTTTGCCACATATCGTCAATAATCCCATGGATATTCAAATTGGTTTCTTTGTGAAGGGTTACAGCACCGATTTTTTTATTATTATCATCCCTCCATACCGGAAAATCCGGATGCGAAAAAGGCACCGCATCTATTTTGTAATTTTGCATCAGGGCATGAGGTTCTTTTTTCTCCCGCAAAAGATCGAATTCATTTTTCAATAAGGTATCAACGGCGCTATTTAAAGACCATCCGGGCATGTCCGGCCTTACGATGCCCAAACGCCTATCCAAATAAAAACATTGCGGACATTCTAAAAAAAAGTCGATTTTTGAACGGCTTACATTGAACGGCTCTTTTTGGCCGGGTTTATATAAATTTGTTTTTCTCTTTTGCAAAACTTTGGCTACCAAATACGAATCTGAGCGAATTACGAATTCAACAGTTCATTTATTCGTAATTCGCCAAAATTCGTAATTCGTAAGGATATTTATTGGCGTTTATACTCTTCCACCGTATTATCAACCACCATGACCTCCACTCCAGCTTTTTGGAATAACTCCATAGACTGGCCATCGGCATGGTATCGTTTTTGGGCAACCACTCTTTTAATCCCTACCCGACAGATCCTCATGGCACAATTATAACAGGGTACCATTTTAGTGTAGATAATACCCCCCTCAACTTTGACTCCATCTCGGGCGGCCTGTAAAATGGCATTTTCTTCTGCATGCAAGGTGCGCATGCAATGCTGAGATTGACGGCCGTCTTCATGGGTCAGCGTTTTCATCAAGTGCCCCACATCATCGCAGTGGGGCTCTCCTGGCGGAGAACCGACGTATCCTGTAGTTAAAATGGTATAGTGCTGGCTTACAATTAAAGAACCGCTACGGCCCCGATCGCATGTTGCGCGCCTGCTTAACGGTTCAAGTAAGCCTAAAAAATAGTGGTCCCAGGATGGCCTTACATATTTTGATTCCTCCATATTTTCTATTATTTTTTTCAGTATAACAAAAATAACTCAAAAAAACAAAAGCCCATTTTCTCAAATGGACTTTTATTATAAGTTACATGCCAGACGCTAGCAACATTTGCACATCCCAGACTTTGACCCTAATTTCATAAGACCCCCGGCAATCACCAGAATCGGCCACAAAATCATGACAAACCCAGACGTTACCACCCCTATGGCTTCCAATAAAAATAACAAACCAAAAAGCACAACTAAAACCGGAAACACTTTATGATGGCCGCATTTGCACATATTTTCCATAAAATTATTGCCCCGATGAGATAATCCCGCTAAAAACGTAATTTCCGTTTTGGGAAATCCAATCAGGCTAGTTAATAATAATTAGACCTTTACCCAGCACCACTTTTGCCACAAACTCTCTAAATCAACATCAAAATTGTATTACGATAAATAATGTATGTAGTGTAAAAAATATCAAGGGCAAAAGTCGTGCTAAGAAAATGAGGGTTTACCCAGCACCACTTTCCCGTTTTAATCATTAAATCTTATCTGTAATGTTTGAGTATAATAACAATCTAAAAAGCAATATACGATGGCGTGGGGAAAGTGGTGCTGGGTTTACCCGAATTATATCCCGGTAATCAGATGAAAAAAATATCCTGTAACTACCGATAAGCCTTGTAATCCCCCAAGAAAAATCAGGAGGATTAAAACAATGAGCCCGTATCGCTGTAAAAATATTTTAACATTTTCAAACTGGTAGGGTATGAATTTAAACAAAACCCAATGGCCGTCAAGCGGAGGAATCGGCACCAAATTAAACAATCCCAATACCAAATTAATATGCACAATGAAAGAAAATATGATAAGTATTCCAGGAAAAGCGGTAAAAAATGTAAGCGGCATAAGCCTTATAGCAAGGCCAAAAACCAAAGCCAGGGCAAAATTGGTCAAAGGGCCGGCAATGGAAACCTTAAAAGCGCCCCATCTTTGGTCTTTAAAGTTATAAGGATTGATGGGAACCGGCTTTGCCCAGCCCACCAACACCGGACTGCCCGAGATAAACAGCAATAACGGTAAAATTACCGAACCGAAAGGGTCCAAATGCGGTAAAGGATTTAACGTCAGCCTCCCCTGGTATTTTGCCGTAGGGTCCCCCAAAGAATTGGCAACGTATCCATGGGCTAATTCATGGATAATAACTGAGAAAAGAAGGACAACTAAAGAAAAAATAGTAATAAGAATATCCATGGCTAAATCATAACAGATATTGCAAAAAAATTAAACCCTGATATACTCAAAAGCGGCACTAATCTAAAAATGACACGCTAATTTACTAATATTACAATACGAAATTCATACATTCGAGTGTGATTAGTAATTGGTGTCGCTTATAAAATGGCTTCCAAGATCTGTACAATCTGCGGTAAAAAATCAGGAATGGCTACCACGCTGGTAAAATTACGGGGAAAATACAACCCAACCCAGAAAGTAAGGAAATACCCTAATTTACAATGGGCTCGCTTGCTTAGCGGCAAACGGGTGCTTTCTTGTACAAAATGCATGAAAGCGATGGCAAAATAGAAATAAGTTTTCTTAAAAAAACCGTGCCGGGATTGTCTTGGCACGGTTTTTTAGTAGTGATAGACTGATAATAAGCCTATGGAATTATCAAAACGCATTATTAATCAAATCCAAAGCCTCTCTGCCGGTACGGGGGTGTATTTATTTTTGCAAGGCAGGAAAATCATCTATATCGGCAAGGCAATTAATATAAAAGAACGGGTCAAAAACCATTTTTTCCAGCCTACCTATAAAGATGCTATTTTTATTAATTCCATTACCGACATACAATATGTCGCAACCCATTCAGAAATCGAAGCGNTGTTATTAGAAGCGGAATTAATTAAAAAACACCAGCCCAAATTTAATCAGGTTTGGCGCGATGACAAAAACTACTTTTATATAGCCATAGCAAAAAATAAGAACAATATTCCTTACATCTTTATCACCCATCAACCGTCCAAAGTATCAAGTATTAGACATAAAGTATCTGGTATTGAACGTAAAAACATACTCAATACCAAATACCAAATACTTAATACCCAACATATTGGGCCGTTCGTCGAAGGCGCTTCACTCAAAAAAACATTAAAATTTTTAAGGAAAGCCTTTCCCTATTATACTAGCCAAAGCCATCCTAAAAAACCTTGCACTTGGTGCCACCTGGATTTGTGTCCGGGGACTAACCCTGATTTGGGAGCCTACGGAAAAAATATTAAAAAATTAGTTTTAATATTGCAAGGCAAAAGGAAAACGGCTCTCGCTGCCCTTACCAAGGAAATGAAAAGCCTTTCAGAACAAAAGAAATTTGAAGAAGCCTCAAATATACGGGATAAAATTTTCGCTTTGCAAAATATCATGGCGCACGCCCATGTAATTGCGGGGTCAGACCTTGCAATGGCTGAAAAATGGCTTGAAACCCAAAAAATATTACAAAAACTACTGGGTATGAAAAAACCGGTTTCTAAAATCGAATGCTACGATATTTCCAACATCCAGGGCAAACAGGCCGTCGGATCAATGGTGGTTTTTTACAATGGAAAGCCTGATACAAGCCAGTACAAAAAATTCCGTATTAGAATGGAAAATACCCCCAACGATATCGCCATGTTAAAAGAGGTTCTCGGCCGGCGCTTAAAACACCCAGAATGGGATTATCCGGACGCAATGCTCATCGACGGAGGAATCGCACAATTAAACGTGAGCATCAACGCTAAAAATAATTCGCCGGAAACCGAAAAGATTAAAATCATTTCCATCGCCAAAGGAAGGCAAGAACTTTTTATTGAGGGGCGGGATAAAAATCCAATTCCCCTTAAAAAACTGCCCCAGGAAATTTACAACCTGATAAAACATCTGGACGATGAAGCCCACCGTTTTGCCATAACCTACCACAAAGCCGTCCGCAAGCGAGAACTATTAATATAAGGATAATATCAAAATATATTGCCATGCCTCTTTTATGGCCGGAGCGAGGAAAGTTGATTCTTTTTTAAATTCGTGTAGTATAAATGGCATGAAAAGGCTTGTTTCTTCGATGATTAGCGCCGGACTAGGACTATGGCTGGCTACGATATTTGTGGCGCAAGTTAGTGTCAGCACCTACCCTGGTTCGAATTTTTTTGGTATTTTGCTGGAAGCCCAATGGCAGTTTTTCATACTTTTTGGAATTATCTTGGGATTGCTTAATTTTTTTGTAAAACCCATATTAGATACCATTACCCTGCCCTTGCAGATTATCACGTTGGGATTATTTGGATTTTTGATCAACATGGCTTTGATTTTTACCGTAGATTATATCTTTAAAGAACTAAGCGTCCCCTTGCTCTTTCCCCTCTTTTGGACTACCTTAATCATCTGGATTCTAGACTTTCTATTACGTAAAAGCATATTAAAAAACGAATCGCATTAAAGTAAATTAAGATATTTAAATCCGTCCCGCCAAGCGGGGCATCTGTTTATTAAAATCACCATTATGGATACCAATCAAATATTATTTTTTGCCCAAATCGGAATTTCAGTAGTTTTAATTATTCTAATTGCATTCCAGCAACGGGGCACCGCACTTGGCGCAAGCTTTGGAGGCAGCGGAGGAAGCGAATTTTATTCTGCTCGGCGCGGAATACAAAAAAAAATATACTATGCTACAATAGCAGTAGCAGCTCTTTTCATCGTTTTGGGCATTTTAAATATCCTCATATAAATATAATCTCAAATACTGCACATCAGGTCCTCATGATTCAAATACGACTGTGCTTGGACGCTATTTGTAATATTTAAGCTAATTTAAGATCAGGATTATGATAAAACTTCCGACCTTTTCACAATGGAAACAAATCTTCAAAGTACTTACAAAAAGTGAAAAAATAGTATTGACGGTATCCTTGGTACTGGCCGGCGGATCTTTCTTTTTTTTGGCAATGAATTTTTATCTTGTCCACACCAAACCCGTACCGGCTTTTGGAGGGACCTACACCGAAGGCCTCGTAGGACAGCCAAGATTTATTAATCCCATATATGGCGAAACCAATGATGTTGACAGAACGTTGATTGATTTAGTTTTTTCGGGATTGATGAGTTATGATAAGGATGGTAATATCGTACCGGATTTGATAAAAGAGTATGCCGTATCTGCCGATGGTAAAACTTATACTTTTACCCTAAAAGACGATATTTCTTGGCATGACGGGAGGCCATTAACCTCCTCTGATGTGCTCTTTACCATAAAAACCATACAAAATTCTGATTACAAGAGCCCCTTACGAGCCAACTGGATAGATGTGGGTTTGCAAAAAATCTCCGATACGTCTTTCAGTTTCATATTGAAACAACCCTATAACTCTTTTATTGAAAATTGTACGGTAAAAATAATCCCCGCTCACATATGGCAGGATATTTTACCGGAAAATTTTATACTTTCATCATATAACTTGCGCCCCATTGGCTCCGGGCCGTTTGCCTTTGAAAATCTGAGCCAAGTAAAAAACGGTTTCATAGAGAACCTGGTCCTGCAATCAAACCGCCGATATTTTACCACACCATCTTTTATTTCCCGTATTTCTTTTAAATTCTTTAAAACTTCCGACGAATTGGAAAAAAGCGCTAATGCGGGGCAGGTGAATGGATTTACGCTGGACACACAGGATAAAAATGGAGTCGATAAGGAAAAAACAGCAGCTCAAAAATGGGATGCTAAGAAATTTTCAGCGTATCAGTTTTCTTTGCCAAGATATTTTGCAGTATTTTTTAACTTAGCCTCCGGCGGCCAAAAATCACCACTACTTTCAAACGCCGATATAAGGAAGGCCCTTACCCTGGCAACGGATAAGCAATCACTGATTTCTATTATAAGCTCTGAGTCAATAACGCACATTAAAACTGTTGAATCGCCTATTTTACCCGATTTTTATGGCTATCAACAACCAACAAGCACCTATGGATTTGATGTAAATAAGGCAAATGCCCTTTTGGAAAAAGCGGGATTTAAATTAAATGAACAGGGCGTACGGGAAAAAACCATAAAAAAACAAGCCGCGTTCCAATTTAAAAGTTATTTAAAAACCGGCTCGAAAGGTACGGAAGTAGTCCAACTCCAAGGATGTTTGGCGCGCTTGGATGATAATTTTAAAAAACTGTTAATCGATGAAACTAACGGGACCTATGGAAAATCAACCGAAGACGCGGTTACTGAATTCCAAAAGAAATATTTACCCGACCGAAACCCGACCGGAGAAACAGGAACTGCTACCAGAAAAAAATTAAATGAACTGTGTGTTGCCCCCTCCCAAGATACCCAAAGCCTGACATTTTTACTGGTTACCATTAATCAGCCGCAGTTATTAGAGGTGGCAAATTTGTTAAAAAATTATTGGCAGGCCGTGGGAGTTTCCATAAACATTAATGCCGTAAGCATCAGCGACCTAAAGCCCATTATTAAAAATAGGGACTACGACATGTTATTGTACGGAGAAACCCTGGGAATGGAACCGGATATGTATCCTTTTTGGTACTCCTCCCAGAAAATTGATCCCGGACTCAATCTGTCATCCTATGAAAATAAAGATGTAGACAAATTATTAAAAAGCGCGCGGCAAACATCGGACAAAAACCAAAAGGCAAAGGATTTGGAAAAAATCCAAAATATCATCATCAATGATGCTCCCGCCCTTTTTCTATATAATCCTGATTATCTTTACAGGGTTTCAGAAAAGGTTAAGGGCATTGATACCGTGAGAATTGCCGATCCGGCAAAAAGATTTGCCAATATCACAAGCTGGTATTTAAAGACAAAGCGAGTGTGGAAATAATTTTACTACAAAATAATGAAAGTTGACCATTCAAATATGCGCCAAATAATTATTGATTCCCCGAAACAACTGGAAGACGGTTTGGCATTGGCAAAAGATATAAAACTGCAAGGCATTTTTAAAAACGCTGTGGTTTGCGGCATGGGAGGATCGGCGCTTCCGGCGGATATTGCCAGGGCGCTGGGAATTTCCCTTTACGTCCATAAAGATTATAACTTGCCTCCGACAGCAGACCAAAACAGTTTAATTATCTGTATTTCGTATTCGGGCAACACCGAAGAAACAATATCGGCCCTGAAAGAAGCTATTGAGAAAAAATTAACCGTCGTTTGCATGGCTAGCGGAGGCCAAATAGAAGTACTTGCCAAAAAACATAACCTTCCCTTGGTGAAGATACCTGTCGGAATCCAGCCTCGGTGCGCCACCGGATACTTTTTCTCAGCTCTATTAACCATATTGGCAAAGGCGGATCTAGCCAAAGATTTTTCCCAAGATATACAGGAAACCAGCAAGAAACTGCAAGATTTAAAAGATTCCCTGGAAAAAGAAGGTAAAACGCTGGCAAAAAAACTGGCTAAAAAAATCCCTATAGTATACGCCTCGGGCTTTATGAAAACGCTTTCTATCGCCAGGATATGGAAAATAAAATTCAATGAAAATTCCAAAATACCCGCCTTTTATAACTACTTTCCGGAATTAAACCACAATGAAATGGTAGGTTACGCAGGACTAAAAAAACTTGATATAAAAAACCTACATACAATTATCCTGCAAGACTCAAGCGACCACCCAAGGAATGTAAAAAGAATGGCTTTAACCGCTAATCTTATTAAAAAGTCTGGCGCTAAGGTTGAAATAATAAACATTAAAGAAGGCTCTCCCCTATTCAAAATATTCTCTTCCCTGCTCTTGGGAGATTGGGTTTCATACTATTTAGCACTTCAATATAAAGTTGACCCGACCCCGGTGGCCATGGTAGAAGAATTTAAAAAAATGATGCAGGAGTAAAAATATATGAAACCAAAGGGTAGAGCAGTAATATGGAGTCCAGAAATAGCATATGCAGTAGGACTTATAACTACTGACGGAAACCTATCTCCAGATGGTCGTCATATCAGCTTTACTTCAAAAGATGAAGAACAGATTAATAATTTTAAGGCTTGCTTAGGTCTTACTAATAAGATAGGAAAGAAAGCGAGGGGCGGTGATAAAGAAAAGAAATATTACGTATTGCAACTTGGAAATGTGATTTTTTATAGATGGCTATTAGAAATTGGACTCATGCCTAATAAATCTAAAATCATAAAAAGTCTTAAAATTCCAAATGAGTACTTCTTTATCTTTTTAAGAGGATATTTAGACGGAGATGGAAATATCTTAAAATACCAAGATAAAGTTTTCCAAAATAGCCAGAGACTATATCTTCGCTTCTACTGCGCAAGCTTGGAATATCTTGAATGGATGCAAGAAAATATCATAAAACTAGCAAATGTTAGAGGAAAAATTAAAAAAGGTAATAGAGTTTATATATTAATCTATGCAAAAAAAGAATCATTAATATTATTGCCATTAATATATTCAAATAAAAATATTCCTTATTTAACTCGTAAATATAACCTGATAGAATCTTTTTTGTAAAAATTAGCCCCGGTGGCGGAATTGGAATACGCGTATGTTTCAGGAACATATCCCGCAAGGGTTGTGGGTTCGAGTCCCACTCGGGGCACTAATATGGATATTTTTCGAGAAATTAAAAATCTGGATTTTCCAGTAACGCATTACATTGTCGTCGGCAGCGGCATTATGGTAGCACTAGGATTGAAAGGGGCGAACGATATTGATATTGTGGTAACTCCCGATCTCTTTCAAAAATGCACTCTTGAAGGCTGGGAGCAATGGATAAAACCAAATGGCGGGCCAGCGCTTCGAAAGGACCATGTTGAACTATACCTAGATGTTAACGCAGGAAATTATAACCCAACAACCCAAGAACTTATCAACGAAGCAAAGATCATCAACGGAATACCATTTTTAACCTTAGAGAAATTACTCTTATTTAAAAAACAATACAAACGAGAAAAGGATTTCAAAGATATTGCACTCATTGAAACCTATCTCAAAAATAATTAAAAATAACCCGTATATGAACTCATAAAAACGGGTAAAAAATAATGCAAAAACAAAGAAGAAACTATAATCCAAATCGGGGTAAATCAGCCTCGACGCAAAGCTATAGCGAAAAAAAAATCGAACTAAAACCAGGCAAACCCAATACGCTGCGGATCATCCCCCTGGGAGGATGCGAAGAGGTGGGCAGAAACATGACGGTTTTTGAATACAATCAAGACATCGTCATTTTAGATATGGGCCTGCAATTTCCGGAAGAAGATATGCCGGGTATTGATTATGTGATCCCCAATACGGAATATTTAAAGGGTAAGGAAAAGAATATTAAGGCCATAATATTTTCACACGGACACTTGGACCACATTGGAGCGGCGCCGATTTTGCTCAAAAAGTTAAACTATCCGCAAGTTATCGGACGCCCGTTGACCATGGAAATGATAAAACACCGCATGGAAGACTTTGAACGGGGCGCTTCAAAAAAATTGAAAACCACCTATATAAAATCCCTGGATGAAAAACACCCTTTGGGAATTTTCAATTTGTCATTTTTCCGAATTGACCACGCAATCATGGATGCGGTAGGAGTGATTTTAGAAACACCGGTAGCAACTGTCATACATCCGGGAGACTGGACGATAGAAAAAGACCCCATAGGCCGCGATGTTATCCATTACCATCATTTGGCTAACTTAAAACGACCGACTATTTTAATGCTGGAAGCTTTGGGAGCTGTTAATGCCAAAACACCGATTACAGAACAAGAAATGTTAGGCAACATCAATAAGCTGATCGGCCAGGCCCCCGGCAGAACGATCATAGCCACCTTCTCCAGTCAGATAGAAAGGATAAAACAAATCCTTGAATTCGCTTCCAAAACCGGTAAGAAAGTCGCCTTGGATGGATTTTCCATGAAATTAAATATTGAACTTGCCACCAAATTAGGCTACGTAAATGTGCCCAAGGGAGTAATCATTCCCGTGGACAAGGCCCATGATTACCCGGATAATAAAGTTATTATCATATGCACAGGGGCTCAGGGTGAGGAGATGGCGGCACTACCCAGGATCATTGCGGGAAACCATAAATATATTACCATTAAAAAAGAGGACACAATCATCTTTTCTTCTTCGGTGATTCCCGGCAATGAACGGACAGTACAACGGGTAAAGGATAACATTTACCGCCTCTCTGACAACGTATACCACAATGACATCATGAATGTACATGCTTCAGGACACACTAATATTGATGGCATCAAGCAGATACTGGGAGAAATAAAACCCGATTACCTGATTCCGGTGTACGGGAACCACTTCATGTTAAAAGAATGCGCCAGAATCGGCTATGGAGTGGGACTGCCAAAAAATAAAGTAATCGTACCCGATAACGGAAGCATTATCAGCTTCGGACACCAAACATCAGAGGTGCTGAAAGAAAAAGTCCCCGTAAATTATGTGTTTGTAGACGGACTTGGCGTGGGAGACGTGGGCGAAATCGTGTTACGGGACCGCCAAATGCTTGCCCAAGATGGCATGTTTATGATTGTGGCAGTTGTGGACCGGCAAACGGGGCAAGTCAAAGGATCACCTGACATCGTTTCCCGCGGATTTGTATATTTACGAGAATCAAAAGACTTATTGGCGCAAACCCGCAAGAAAGTCATTGAAATTGTAAGCAAAACGGCAGGCAAGGGGAAAACGGAAAATTGGTCTTACGTAAAAGATGAAATACGCAATAAAATCGGCGACTTCTTGTTTGCTAAAACAGAACGACGTCCGATGATTCTTCCCGTTGTAATTGAAGTGTAATCATGAAGTATTAGGTATAAAGTATTAAGTATCAAGTATACGAAATACTAAATACAAAATATCCAAAACCATGAGAATAGTATCAGGCATCCAGCCAACAAGCCAGCTCCACATCGGGAATTATTTAGGAGCGATAAAGCAATGGATCCCGTTGCAGGAAAAAAATGAATGTATTTTTTTCATCGCTGACTTGCACGCATTAACTATCCCCTACGATCCTGCAAAAATACAGCAGGCGATCAAGGAAACAGTTATCAGTTACATCGCGGCCGGCTTAAATCCCGAAAAATCAATTATTTTCGTGCAATCCCAAATCAAAGAACATGCCGAATTAGCCTGGTTTTTAAATACATTGTGCCCCATTGGAGAGTTACAACGGATGACCCAATATAAGGATAAGTCAAAAAAATTCATTGATAATATTAATGCGGGACTCTTGGATTATCCGGTGCTGATGGCTGCTGACGTGTTGCTTTACAAAGGCGAAGCCGTACCGGTGGGCAAAGATCAGGAGCAGCATGTTGAATTGACAAGGAGTTTAGCTAAAAAATTCAACCAAAAATTCGGCCAGACTTTCAAAGAACCAGCCTCAATGATACTGAAAGAAGGAGGTAAAATAATGAGCTTAGCCAACCCCAAAAAGAAAATGTCAAAGTCTGATGAACCCAAAAATTGCATTTTCCTGTTTGATG
>C687J35174_10004042_pt1 | contig 19898 bp, 21 predicted proteins | sample RifCSPhighO2_01_FD_35174 | JGI IMG/M metagenome (IMG submission 35174) | reverse complement strand
GAATAGTTACCACTGATGAGCCGTCCTGCGGCGGGGTGACTTCCAAGGAGTAGCTCCCGACTACGCCGCCTTCCGGGTCGGTATATTCATGGGTATAGGGGCCGGGCACTCCCGTTCCGTCCTGATAGTCATCCGGGTCATGGGCCAAGTGCCAGCGGTAATAGTTAACCCCGGCTTCGGCAATGTTTAGTGCCTGCTCGGAGGCCAATTGCCTTTGGGCGTAGTCAACTTGAAGTGAAAGAAGAATCAAGAGCCCATAGATAACTGTCAAAAAAGCACCGGTTATTATAAGAATTGCAGGAGTGATTGTGCCGCGATTTGTCATAGATTATCTTTAAGTGTTCTTATGCTCACATTGGTACTAAGCGAATAAATCGAGCGCTCGGCATTATCCGGGTTAACGTTTATGTTTAAGGATATTCTAACGAGCCTGACTTCTGCAAGGTCAACCGGTGTGGGTAGGGGGTTGTTGGCCGCGTCCTCCGGCCAGCCGTCGTTAAAATACAAAAGAAGTGGAATACCCGCGTTTTGAACATTTTCTGTAAGGACTTTTGTTACTTCATTGGCGGCCGGGTAAGTAGCGGGAAAGCCAATTGGTTCGATTGTGCCCTTGGTTAGCGAAGTTCCGTCAAGAGTATAGCGCACGAGTTCGCTCACGCCGTCGTAGTCGATATCCGAATAAAACCTTATCTCGTTGTCAGTGCCTGAAACCATGGGGTATGCACCGTTTTGGCCCTGCCGCATAGTGCGGATTTCCCGGGCCATTTGAGATACATTGTAGTTTGCCTCGTCTACGTTTACATAGTTTACAAATCCCGCAAGCTCGCTGTCCGCCAATATTTTTTGCAGGCCCATGACCCCGATGCCAAGTACCACCATAACAAAGCCCGCGACGCTTAGTTCAATAAGGGTGAATCCCTTGTTTGTCATTCTGGAGGCCGCAGGCCGATAGAATCTTTTTCTTATTGACTTATTCATATTATTCAGGTGTTAAGATAAGCCTTTCGTTTTGGTCCCCGGAAACTGGAATATCAATAGTAAACTCTAAAAATCCCGAGGCCGTGGCAATAAGCGTATATGCTTTGTCTTCAAGTCCGTCAAAAAAGACCTGGCCGAAATTTGCCGCCCCCGTTACTCCTGAGCTCTCACTTGCTTCATAGCCAACGCCGTCCTTAAGAGTGGCAGCAACTGAGGCAACCAAGCCGGAGGTGCCATCTTCAAATCTGGTGAGTAAACTCCCTTGATCGTCCGTGGCAAGCGAGATAAGTAAAGCTATGTCTTCTGCGGGATCTATTGAAATGGGCGATATAGGGTTAATTCCGGCAATCTCAACAGTTGAGTCCGTGGGCAGAGAAATTTCGTAGTTGTCCCACTCAAGCTCTTCGATAACCAACTTCCCCGCTGAGTCCGTCACTATCTCCTGGTCAAATTTATAAACCGGGTCATCCAATCCGTCTGTGCCAATGGTTTTTTGACCGCGAATTCTTACAATCTGGTTTGGCAACACTGCAAGTTCCGGCTCTTCCCCAAGTGTAGTTACGTCAAGCCGGGCAAATCTGTCAATGTTAAAACTTGCCTCAGTTAATTGAGCCGCCAGGACGGTTATTAAGGGTTTAGTGGGGTTTGTTACCTCAGTTGTTGAATAGGTGCGGTCGGTGCTATACCCCGCTTTTGTCACGGTTATCTGGTAGCAGGTATTACAGATTGGGGAGCCGGGCAGGGTAACTCGCCCTGTGTCGCTTGTAAAATAGGTGGCGTTGACCGGAGGCACGGTTGTGGCAGTTATTTGAACCTGAGCTTGGGCAACAGGCTGCCCGAGTGCATCAAAAACCAAAATCGAAAGAGTGCCGGTTCCCGCCGCACTTTCGGTTCCCCGAGGGGCAATATCCGTGACAAGTGACACCTCGCTAAAATTGGCGGAAGCCAACCCGCCCCAGGAGACGTCAACTTTTACCCTTTTGTAGTCAACCGGCAAAGTATCTGCGGGAAACTCACCATCAAAAGGGTCATCAATGTAGTTTACGCGAGTGCGAATGGTGTAGTTTTGGCCGTTTCTTTGAATACTTTGGTCTTGAATAAAAATCCCGGTGGGTATTCCACCGACGGTGCCCACATCGTCGTATGGGGCATTTCTGATGATTTCCATTGATTCAAGGGCAATGTGCCGGGCTGAAATTCTTGCTCTGGCGTAGGAAATTAAGTCATAGGCCGAGAAAGCCAGAGTGATAACGGCTTGGGAGAGAATGACGAAAATGCCAAGAGCAATAATGACACCAATAAGAGAGTCGCCGCGTCTGTAGGGCAGGGCCATAATATTAGTATATAATGAAGTTATGAAACTGCCCAATTTCAGTCTCTTCAAGCGTACCTTTATCTCGGTAGTGATGAGTCCGAGGCAGATAAAGGCTATTAAAGTTAACACTAAAACTGGCAAGGTAATTAAGTTTGCCCAGATTGAACTGCCGGTAGGGGTGATTGTTAACTACCGCGTCAAAGAGAAGGAATTATTGGCAAAGTATTTGCGCGAGCTTTGGGATAAAAATAAAATTCGTGATAAGTATGTCGGGGTGGTGGTCCCCGAGTTTTCCACTTTTACAAAAAGTCTGGAGCTTCCTAACATCACCGATGTTGAAATTGCCGAGGCCCTGAGTTTTCGGATGCAGGAGTTTTTGCCGACAAATGTTGAGGATGTGGTGTTTGACTGGAAAATAAGCAAACGCGAGAAAGAAAAAGCCCGGGTACTTGTGGTTGCAATCTTAAAGGACGTCCTGTTTGGCTATATTGATGCAGTTGGGGCCGCGGGTCTGTCTCCTCTGGTAGTTGAGACTCCTTCGATGTCCATACAGCGAATAATTGACAAAGACCCATCAGGCAAGATGATCCTTTATATGGGGCCGAGCGAGGCGATACTCGTAATAACCGCGGAGCAGGAAATTGTTGCGAGCTCAGTAATTAATTCCGATAACATCAACTCAATAGTCACCACGGCACGACAGATGCTTGCGCATTATTCGGCAGTTACTGTTGAGAAAGTCATGGTAAGCGGAGTCGGGCTGACCCAGGACCTTATCCAGTTTTTGAATTATAACTTAGGCCGCCCGGTGCAATTTGCCGATGTTAAGGCCGCAGGACTTCTTCCGGGGCAAGTGCAGGATTATTTGGTTGGCCTTTCGCTTCAGTATAAAGATCCGGCCGAGCCCGCAAGCGAGACCACTATTAACCTCTTGCCGCCATCATGGGCAGACTATTATAAAACTCAGTCCACGGGCATCAGAGCGTGGACCTTGACTCTGATCGCTTCAATAATAGTCTGGTCAACTTTTCTCTTCGTGACAATCGTTTTTATGGTTTTGCGGCTTCAGGCTCAAAGTTTGGAAAGTAGCGCAGCAGATGGTAAAACCGGGGAACTCAATATTGCCGTCACCCGGGTGAATGAAGTAAATGCCCTTGCTGAAAATGTGATTAAATATAACCAAAGCTTGGTTCCACCGCAGGCAATTATAAATCTCTTAAGTGATGCCAAGACGGAAGGGATAAGCCTGAATTACTATAAAGTTAATTACGAGACTGGAGAGGTAATTATACGGGGGCTGGCAGCAACACGGTCAAATCTCCTTGCTTTTAAGAATTCCGTTGAGGCTCTGGAGAAATTGTCGGCTGTTCACTTGCCGGTGACGAGCCTTGTCGAAGAAACCAATATTAGTTTTGAAATGAGCCTTAGTTATAGTGATTTCGTGGCCAAAAACCGGGCGCCCGTTAAATTAAAAATTTAATAATATGAAACTGGTACACCAAGCATCAAAAGAGCCGAAAAGTGAGAAAGTTCCCAGGGAGCTGCGCGCTCCGCACAAGAAATTTGCGATAAAGCGGCGAGGCCCAAGTGTTATTGTTAAAATCGTGGTCGCGAATGTGGTCAATGTACTTCTTCTTGTGGCAATATTTTATCTTTTGGCTCAGTTGCCGGTAGTCTCCAAAAAGATAAAGGAACTCAGGAGTACCCAGCTTGCGGCACAGGGATCGGCTGATGCAGTCATTATTAACTCTGAAATCGAAAAAGATAAAGAAAAAATTGATACCCTCACAGGTCTTTTGGCCCGGGACCAGGAGTTTATCGAATTTGTGGAAGTAGTAACAGCGCTCAAAAGTGAAGGCGTGGTAACGGACGTGATATTTCCCGGCGGAGACCCGATAGTGTCTCCGAGTCTGGCAACGCTCGGCGGCAAGGGCTATCCCATAATTCTTACTTTTGGGGGGAGCCTTGAGGCGATCAATTCCGGGCTTTCCCGAGTGACCGCTCTTCCATTTATCCTCGCACCACAGAATGTTGAGCTTGAAATTAACCAAGCCTCGGAGGAAAACCCTGGAGGCACGGTCTTGCGGCTTGGCGTTTACCTAGTAGTCAATGACACTTTTGCAAACAATTAACCGGTTTTATATCGCGATGGCACTTATTTTAATAGGGCTTGCGGTAGTGGTCATCTTGTCCCTGAGGGGAGTTTTTGGAGCAATTTCCACGGCGGGAGAGGTGGATGAGTCACTTCTTAAAGCTAGTACTCCGCGCCTGAACAAGGGCAAAATTGATGAAGCCCTGAAATCCCTTGATGAGCGGGAATTCATCCCCCTTGACTTGTAGTGAGAGAAGTGTGTACAAATAATAAGACACATGTCATTCCCAACTTGATTGGGAATCTATATAAGCAAAGCTTGCTGCTTCGCAGTAAATAATTTATATGGATTTCCGCTTTTGCGGGAATGACTGAAGAAAAGGGGGTGAGAATTCGAAAATTATGATTAAAAATTTAAAAGAGGCGAAGGCTCGCGGCGTAGCTTTGCGAGCGTTTACACTCATTGAGCTTTTGGTTGTCATCGGTATCATTGGAATTCTCGCTGCTATAGTTCTAGTGGCGGTTAACCCCGGCCGCCAATTTGCTCAAGCAAGGAATACTCAAAGGAGAAGCGACATGCTTGCAATTACCAGTGCAGTTTATCAATTTGCATCTGAGCATGATGGCAACTTACCCGCGACAACTTATGCGTTGGGTGTGGGGCAAGACTTCCCTGTGTGTGATGATCCCGCGGGGGTCGATGCTACCGAGATAGGTGGAGCTGCTTTGCAGTTTGATATGGCTGCAGCAGGTGACTGTGATTTGGCTGTACCGGTGGGTAGTACCTGTGATGCAAATGGTGACGGGACGGCTGATGCCGAGTTGACAGTACCGACATATCTTACTGAGGTACCATCTGACCCTTCAACTGGAGCCTACGCAACAGGGACTGATTATGTTATTTGTGTGATGAGTGATACCACTCCCACGCCAGGTAGAGTTTATGCTGCTGCGACTGATGAATTAGGAACAGTGGTTGGGAATTTTGATATTAACGTTTTGCGTTAATTTATAGAAACAAGGACTGCCTGCTTAGTTATTTTAACTAGGTTTAAGACAGTCCTGTTTCTGTTTGTTCTGGTTTTTGATAGTTGACATTTATTCGGGTCAATGGCTAGATTTAATTAGTGATTAGCAAAATAAAACCCGTACTTATACTTGTTACTCTATTTCTGGTTTTATTTTTTTCAGTTTCTCCCAGCTTCGCTCAAGAAGAAAAAGTCATTAAAGTGTCTGGATTTAGTCCAACTAGAAGTGGTTCTCCATTGCTTAATGCTTTGGGAAATCCATATGTTAGCCCTGCTGGACCAAGTACGGGGAGTAATATAATTGCGAGTTTTATATCCAGCCCGGAGCGTTTCGGTCCTGGAAAAACAATAGAGTGCTCTGTTGACTTTCAAGCACCCACTGATTATATAAGCTCAGGATCTTTAGTCAATGTTGACGGAAAATTGTTAGTGGATGTTTTCTTCGCAACGAACACTACACAACCTTTGACGCAAGAAGAGATAACTGAATTGAAAAAGTTTCTGCTTACGGGAGGGGTGGTTTATGCGCACACCACAGCTTCCGGAGGGGATCAATATGTACCCTTATTCCAAGAACTGAGTATAGATATTAGTTTTGGCGAGAGGCAGCAGGAGTCCACCCCTACACCTTCTTCGGACCCCGAAGATATATACCTCACTACTAATGGTCCATTTGGGACCGTGGGCCCTCTGATTCACGGTCCTTTTCGCTCGATACTGGCCTCTGGTGTTAGTGTTATAGCATATAGTCCTAATCTAGGTACGAATATTTTGGTTGAAAGTCAAATTGGATCTGGGTATTTGGCAGTGGCGAGTTCACCACTCCATGTTAATGTTCTGGCACAGGGAAATAATATCCGGTATTTTTCTAATCTCGTGGCAATTGGCTGTAAAGATGATAACTCTATAGTCCTTCCTGTTCCATCTTTTAAGCAAGGGCTTGAGCCTTATGATGGTATTGATCCTGTTTGGGAGAAACAAATTTATGATGATGCCTTAAATACACTCCCGAATTGTGGGCAAACAATGGCAGATTGTGCCTGTGCATTGACCTCAGCAACTATGGTGATGAGGTATTTTGATGTGAATTTAGCTCCGGATGCAAGCAGTATTAATCCTGAAATTATTAATAACTTTTTTAAAGTGAACTCAGTTGGTTTTATCGGCCCAAACTTCAGATGGAGTTATGCTGGCAATTTTTCAGCAGAAGCCAATAGTTCGCTCATTGGTGGGGGGCAAACGAAACTTGAACAACCGGTGCGTTTGGATTATGACCTCGAAGACATCAAAGCCTTAATTCAGGGTGAAAAACCTGTGATTCTTAAGGTAAATGACGGTTCACATTGGGTTGTAGTGAAAGGATACGACCCTGATGATGACCGTTTGATAATTAATGACCCTCTTTACCCAGATCCGCCTCCTGGACAACATGCTTATCTTGATGAGCGCTATACTCCCGACACAACTGGCTCTATGGTAGTTTATGAAACCACAAACTCGGATTATAGATATCTTGAATTTGCCGCGGTCTCCAAGAACCATCTTCTGGTAGAGGATGTGAATGGTAACAAAACCGGGTACGATGCTGAGACTGGCCAAATTGTAAAACAGATTCCAAACTCAGATTATGCACTGGACGAATATTATGGCCCGCCAACTGACGAAGGAGTATATTTCTTGACCATCAAACTTCCCTCAGACGGAGAATTTAGCTTGGAAATCATCAGTCAGGATGGCCAACCACATCCAGTGCAAGTCTATTCTTCTGACATTGAAGGCAAGCTGGCCGGCAAGACCATTAACCCGGAAGTCAGCGGGGAGAACTATACTTTTGTATATAATGAAGAAACTGCTGGTGAGTTTGTGAGCGCCTTTATAGATGCCGCGATTGACATAAATCCTTTAATGAAAAATAATCTTTTGGTGCCGCCCAACAAAAAGTTTCCTGTTCCGGTTGCCGTCTTGGGTTCAGAAGCTTTTGATGTAGCCAAGGTCAACCAAAATTCACTTACTTTCGGTGAGAATGGCTATGAACAAAGTTTTGACAGTTGTGATGATCCATGGGATATAAATCGTGACGGTGAACCCGATTTAGTGTGTAATTTTATAGCCGATGAGCTTGGTCTTGGAGTTGGGGACACCGAAGCCACTTTGAAGGGGATGTATGAAGGCGGTATTTATTTCAGCGCTACTGACTTAGTCTGGCTACTCAAACCCTGGTTTTTATTTTAACGGATTGATTTATGTGTAACCAATGTATATACTTCGTATATGAATACAGTAATTCATATCAAAGCAGATAAAGAGGTAAAGGAGAATGCTCAGAGCTTGGCAAAGAAGCTCGGTTTGAGCTTGTCTGATGTTATTAACGCGTCACTTCGCAACTTTATTCGGACGCGCGAGATAGTCTTTTCTGATGTTCCTCAAATGACCCCAGAGCTTGAGAAGCTGTTAGACAAAGTGGAAGACGACATAAAGCATAACAGAAACCTGTCCCCGGAATTTAAGACTGTCGAGGAAATGGATAAGTACTTGGACGGTTTATGATTATTAAACTTCATAAAGAGTTTGAAAAGAACTTCAGGAGATTAAAACCCAGTGAGAAGAAAAAGTTCAAGGAAAGAAGAGACTTATTTATTAAGGATGAATTTCACCCAATTCTGAATAATCATGCATTGAAGGGTAAATATCTAGGCTACAGGAGCATCAATGTAGCTGGTGACTTGAGGGCATTGTATAGAAAATATGGTAATACAGTTGTTTTTACCACGGTAGCCACGCACAGCAATCTTTATAAATAATTATAAGCCCTTGATTTCTACCCCGGAAACTATATACAATACTTAAAGCTGTATTTTAATGTATAGTGTCAAGTTACAAGTTCAAGTTAGTAAGTGGCTCGCAAATGTTTAGCCACCACTGCCTACCCCCACCAGTTGGGGGTATTTTTTTGGACTAAAATGGGCAATTTAGAAGTTTGGAAAATAAAACACAAGAATTTTTTTAAGAAAAATCCGGACGGGAAAATTAAACACCTTCTAAAGTATGCTATTTTAGCCCCCTCAACTCACAATATGCAGCCATGGCTTTTTAAAGTCATGAAAAGTTCTTGTGTTATCTCTTATGATCCCAAACTTACCTTGCCTCAGGCTGATGCAAAAGGACGGGATCTTTATATCTCTTTAGGGTGCTGCATTGAAAATCTGGTAATTGCGGCTCAGTACTACAATGTTTTTGACTCCGTAAACCTTTTCCCAAAGACTGGTAAATACTCAGTTGCAGAAGTTAAATTTAAAAATCTTGGCAAAAGAACCTCGGAAAATAAAAAGATGAAAAGATTGTTTTCTACAATTACTGAAAGGGTAAACTCACGAGGTTTATTTCTAAAAAAAACTATAAAGCGATCGGTGGTTGCGCAGTTGCTAAAGCTTAATACGTTTAGTGGTTTGAAATTGAGTTTACTCGAAGATGGCGATCAAATAATTGAAATGTCCAAACTCACGGCCGATGGACTTCGTTATGCATATAAAAACCCTAAATTTCGAAAAGAAATGTCAGGTTGGGTTAATTCTAATTTGTCATCAAGGAATGAGGGAATACCGGGATACTCCTTACGAATGCCCTTTCTGTTGTCGCTCGTTTTCCCAACCCTTGTTCGTAATTTTAATGTCGGGAAGCAAGTAGGGAAGATTAACTTTGTCAGTATGTCGTCGTCTTCTTTGGTAGTAGTTATTTCAGCCAATAATGACATAAAAGAAACTTGGGTAAATACGGGGAGACTAGCAGAGCGCATGATGTTATTTTTACAATCCAATAACGTAAAGACTTCAATTTTTGTTGCATCGGTAGAAATGGGAGATTTATATAAAAAGGTACAAGAGATCACAAAGACACATCTTATTCCACAATTTGTTTTTTGCGCCGGTTATATGGGTCATAATCAGAAACAAACACCTCGCCATCCACTAGAGACTAAATTAATTTCCTGACATGTTAAACCCTTCAAAACTCAAGGCCTTTGATAATCATAAACTTGTGATAGAAATAAATGAACCTGACACAGGGCTATATGGTTATATAGCTATTCACAACAATAACTTGGGGGAAGCTGTAGGCGGAACACGTATGTACCCATACGCTACAAAACGGGATGCCCTGGTCGATGTTTTGAGACTTTCTAAAGCAATGACTTATAAGTGTGCACTGGCGGGTATGCCACATGGAGGAGGAAAAGGGGTTATAATAGGTGACCCCAAGAAAGATAAAAGTAAAGTTTTACTTCGGGCGTATGCCAAGAAGGTTGATGAGCTTAAAGGTGCTTTTCATACAGGGGAAGACGTCGGCATTTCAGAAGAGGATGTTCAATGTATGCTTACCATGTGTCCTTATTTTATCGGAAAACGAGGATTGGCAGGAGACCCTTCTCCATATGCTTCTTTATCGACGTTTTACGCGATGAAAGCGGCTATTAAGCGTGTATTTGGTGAATCAAATATGCGTGGTAAAAGTGTAGCCATTAAAGGTGTAGGTAAAGTTGGCAGTGAGCTTGCGCGGCTTGTATATAAGAGCGGGGCGAAGGTGTATATCTCAGATATCGATCCTCAAGCAACAGCTTTTACCAAACGCATGGTCCCCGACGCCCAAGTTGTAGAAGTAGAGGATATCAATAATTTTAAAGTTGATATCTATTCCCCTTGTGCGTTGGGCAGTGAGTTTACAAGTAAAAATTGTAAAAGAGTTAAAGCAAAAGTTATTTGTGGTGCTGCCAATAACCAGCTTACAAAGCCATCAATAGGAAATTGTTTATATGAGAAGGGGATTATTTACATTCCGGATTACGTTGCAAATTCCGGGGGTTTGATAAATGTAGCGGACGAATTAGACGCCGGAGGCTATAATCGCAAAAGGGTCGTTGAAAGAATTAAGGCTGTTGAGAAGACTATTGAACATCTTTTTGAAATGTCTGAGGAGGTTAAAGAACCATTAAACATAGTTGCGGATGAACTCGCGAGGGAATTATTTGAACACGGTCATAATCATGTATAAGAACCCAGCTTATAACTACTCAGCACGCTCAACTTTAAAACTCATTAAAGAAAGTAGAGGGGCGTATTGGGCGAAAAAACGTGAGATTAATTCATTGGATCTTTTTCATAGAGCAGCCTCACAAGTTCCTGCATATAAAAAGTTTTTAAAAAAGCACAATGTGAACCAGAATGAAATTAGAACATGGAGAGATTTTCAAGCTCTGCCGCAAATGAATAAAGAAAATTATTTGAGGAAATACAAATTAAATGAGTTAGTTTGGGAAGGTTCTTTGAAGCAACCTTTAGTTTTTACTGCAACGTCCGGTTCTACTGGTGAGCCGGTTTATTTTGTTCGAAACCAACAGCTGGATTGGCAATACTCGGTAATTCTGGAAAATTTTATAAAAGAAGGGATGAAAGATAAGCCTGGCCCGGTACTGATTATAATCTCGTTTGGAATGGGTCTGTGGATTGGGGGAATAATCACGTATAAAGCTTTTGAGCTGGCAGCCCAAAGAAGTAATTTACCGGTTTCGATTATTACCCCCGGCATAAATAAGAGAGAAATAATTAATTCTTTAAGAAGGCTATCTTCACATTATGGGCAAACAATAATTGTCGGTTATCCGCCCTTTGTGAAAGATGTGATTGATGAAGCACCCGAGCAAGGAATTGATATTGATAAGCTGAATATCCGAATGCTCTTTGCCGCAGAAGCCATTACTGAAGAGTTTAGAGATTACGTTGCTGAGAAGACAAAGATGAAGAGCTGTTTTGTGGATACAATGAATATATATGGTAGTGCAGATATAGGTGCAATGGCTTATGAAACCGGTGTGAGCATTTTAGTTAAAAGGCTAGCAATGAAGACCCCGGAATTGTTTAAAGATATATTTAATGATATTTATAAAACTCCTACTCTTGCACAATTTAACCCTCTTTATATTTCGTTTGAAGAAGTTGATAAACAACTGTTGCTCACCGGTAATAGTGCCATGCCTTTAGTTAGATATGCCATAGGTGACAATGGTGGTGTATTTAGCTACGACGACCTTGTTAAGAAGATGAGAAATCATGGAACGAGCCTTGATAAAGAGTTAAAAAAGGTTGGAATCGATAAAAATGTAGCTAAACTACCCTTTGTGTATGTTTATGAGCGTAAGGATTTCTCTGTGAAACTGCACCTTCGTGATATTTATCCCCAAATTATAAAAGATGCTCTCCTTTCACCGGGAATAAACGAGATTCTAACGGGTAAATTTACTATGACAACAAAGTATAATGCTAGACAAAATCAGTATCTCGAGTTAAATTTAGAGGAAAGAAAGGGCAGAAAGGTGAGCAGGGAAGCTGCCGATCTGATAAAAAAAACTATCTTAAAAGCACTTTATCTCAAAACCGATGGTCCTGGGGATCCGAATGAGTTCGTAAAACGGCCAAATTTGTTGAAATTAGTATTTTGGCCAGCTGAATACCCATTACATTTTGCTACAGGAATAAAGCAAGAATGGGTAAAAAAAGCGTAACATGGATGAATTAATTATATTAAAACAAGGCAGTTACGAAGCTGAAGATCTTGAACGATTGAAGAAATTTGAAGATCTGAAACTTGTCGACTTGTATGAATCTCAATTAAAAGAGTTGTTCGAGATTAGAAATCCCCAATTATTATTTTCTTCTAATTTTTCTAAACTCCAAAATAATTTTGTTAAAGAAAGTGTCAAAGATAGAGATTTAAGAGGAGACTGGATTTATTACTCATGGCGAAACTCCTTAGTTCATATCATTTCTGAAAATGACTATTTCGAATTGCGCACTAACAGAAACAGGAACTTAATTACAAAAGAGGAACAAAAAAAACTAAGGAATGCTACATTTGCCTTTGTTGGATTGTCTATTGGTAGTAGTGGTTTGGAATCATTAGTGTACTCAGGAGTTGGAAAAAAATTTGTTGTTTCAGATTTCGATACCTTGGAGACTTCGAATTTAAACCGTATTAAAGCTACTTTATTAGATGTAGGTACCAGTAAACTTGAGATTGCCATAAGGAAAGCGCTGGAGATAGATCCTTATCTAAAATTTATAAAGTACGAAGATGGGCTTACTGAGGAAAATTGTGACGATTTTATTAACGAGAAAACAAATGTCATTTTCGAAGCAATAGATTCTTTAAAAATGAAAATTATTTTAAGACAAAAGGCACGAGAGCGAAAAATTCCTGTTGTTATGTTTACTAACTTAGGAGATGGTGTAATGGTAGATATTGAGAGATATGACTTAGATAAGTCCACCCCTTTATTTAATGGTAAAATCGAAGAGGAGATACTTGCTAGCATACTGAAGGACAAAATTACAAAGGAGAATATTAATAAGTATGTTCTGCAAATGGTTGGTCTAGAAAACATTCCACAAAAAGCAATCGAATCAGTACAGCTCATTGGGAAAGAATTAGTTGGCCGGCCACAGTTGGCTGGTACTGTGGGTATTTCTGGAAGTCTGGCAGCCTATATAGCTAGAAAAGTAATACTTGGAGAAAATATCCCCAGTGGGAGATTTATGTTCCCGTTAGAAAAAATATTTTTTTAATCTACGATTATGATTTACAATTTCACTCTTATTGAACGATTGCTTTTAAGTAAAGATATTTTGCCGCATCCGGTTCTCGATTCTTTAAATCTTGTTGTTGCTGGCAGAGCACTTCAAGTTGCAGTAAAACTGAAAATTTTCGAAATTATGAGAACCAGATCCATGAGTTTGAACGATATTTCCGATAAAGCGGAGATAAGTCACAACGGTGCTCAGGTTTTACTCGATTGCCTCGCGGTTATGGGTTATATCAGTACTTATAACGGTAAATATAAACTTACTTCGCGGGCAAAAAAGTTTTTGATTTCCGGCTCGAACTATACACTCAGCAACATGGTTCTTTTCTCTGAAAACGTTTTTGAGTCGTTGCTCAAGTTAGATATATATATAAAACAGGGAGGGCCCAAATTAGAAAATTTAGAAGTATTTACCAAGCATCAATGGGATATTTTCAATAAAGCGATGGCCGAAATTGCAAGCTTGGATGTTAAAGAAGTGATTGGCAAGATCCCCTTTTCCCAGGACTATAAAAGGTTGTTAGATCTAGGAGGTTCTCATGGTATCCACTCTATTGAAAGTTGCAAGAAGGTGCACAACCTTTATGCCGAAATTATGGACTTAAAGCCAACAAAGGCTAATGCGGGAAGGATAATAAAAGAAAACAGAATGTCCAAAAGAGTAAGATTCCGAGCCGGTGACTTTCTTAAAGATGATCTAGGAGGAGGACATGACGTTGTCTTGGCTTTTAATGTGATTCATGGACTAACCACTGCCAATAATCAAAAGCTTGCAAATAAAGTCTTTAAGTCGATGAATCAAGGAGGTATTTATGTAATCCTCGATCAAATAAAAGAGGCGAGAGGGAAATCTGATCTGGCTAGATTAATTCCGGCAACAATGGGAGTAATGTTATTTAATCAGTCAGGGGGTAGAACTTATAGTTTGGTGGAAGTTGAAAAATGGATGGAGAATGCTGGTTTTCGAAAAGTGGAATTTAAAAAGCTGCGAAACCCCGGGAATGGAATTATAATTGGACACAAGGCTTAATTTCAACTAGTTAAGAATAAGGTAAAATTTTGGCTTAATGCAAAATTAATATATCATAAGTCAATGGACCTGTTCCCATCTTTGGGTGTCATTCTTCTGGTTGCTGTAATTGCGATTAACCTTATTTTGGCTTTTGTAGTATTTCGAAGCGCTCGGGGCGCACTTACTAACCAACTTTTTGGTTTATTGAGCGTTTTTTTGTCTCTTTGTTTAATTGCCGTGCGGTTATCTCTTGAAGAGAGCAGAGATGCATGGTTTTCTCTAGCTTGGATTCGCTTGAGTGTCTTTTTTGCTGTGCCAATAGTTTTGCTTTTCTACTTTTTAGTAAGGTCTATTCCTGGAGGTAGGCTTGATTTATCAAAACGGTTGACAGCAATTTATGTTATTGGCTCGTTGTTTGTGATGGTTCTTACTTTGACTCCATTAGTGTTTTTCGATGTCATGCCGACAACGGGAATACCTCGCCCAATTCCCGGTCTCGGAATAATAGTTTTTGCAGGTTACGTAATAGGTGGTTCAAGTTCACTTATTTATATCGTTGTTAAAAAAGCTAGAGCTTTAACCGGATCTGAAAAAAAACAACTGCTCTATATATCTTTCGGAGCTTTGATTATGCTCGCATTAGTGATTTTTACTATCATAATTCCGGTGGCTATATTCCAGAACGGAGCTCTAGTGCCACTTTTCCCATTGTATACGCTTGCTTTTACAGGATCGGCCTCTTACGCCATCCTTAAACATAAGTTATTCGATATCAAAGTAATTGCTACAGAAGTGATAACACTGACCTTGTGGATAGTTCTCTTTTCAAAATTGTTTGTTGCTGAGAGATTATCTCAGATAGTCGTTGATGCAATTATCTTGGGGGTGGTCGTAGTCTTTGGCGTACTTTTGGTAAGGAGTGTCAGAAAAGAGGTTGACCAACGCAGGCAGCTTGAGGTTTTGAACAAGCGACTTGAGGAGTTGGACAAGCAAAAGGATGAGTTTCTTAGCATTGCCAGCCATGAATTGCGGGCGCCAATGACAGCTGTTAAGGGCTATATCTCAATGGTTCAAGGCGGCGATGGCGGCGAAATTCCAGTTGAGGCCCAAAAGCTTCTTTTGGAAGCTACGGTCGAGACTGATCGCATGGTGCGGCTCGTTAACAACATGCTCAATGTGGCGNGNATTGAGGAAGGCCGCATGGTTTATGAGATTGGCCGGGTAAACCTGGGAGAGGTAGTCAAGCGGGTGTTTAATGAGTTTAATTTTGATGCCCAAAATAAAGCACTGCAGTATATTTATACGCCAAACACAGAAACCTCCGATCTTGTTGAAGTTGATGTGGATCGCATTCACGAAGTGGTGGCAAACTTAATAAACAACGCCATAAAGTATACTGACTCGGGCAAGGTTGAAGTGAGGCTCACGAATCTCACATCGGGTACTATTCGCTTTGAGGTGGAAGATACCGGTCCGGGAATAACTCCGGATGAGTTGGGCAAACTGTTCCAGAAGTTTTACAGGGCCGGGTCCTATGTTGGCAAAACTATGGGTACTGGTTTGGGGCTTTATATCAGTAAGCTTCTTGTGGAAAAATTTGGCGGTAAAATTGGCGTTACTTCCGAAAAAGGCAAAGGCAGCCTGTTCTGGTTTGAGTTACCCGTAAGTACCGGCTAACCTAGGAGCTTCACCAGGTTGCCTTGACTGAGTAGGAATGGATTAGTTTGTCAGGGGTTAGTATTGTTAAATTTCGTGCTTTTGCCTGGCAAATGAGCATATGATCAAATGGGTCATTATGAATTTTGGTCAATTTCTCGAGTTCAGCTACGTCACTTTCTTCAAGTGGGAGAGACTCTACCCCGTGGAGTTTTCTCTGAGTTGGAATATATTTAGTGGGTTTGTCAGGGAGCGGAAGCCGACCGAGGTTGTATTTTACAATTATCTCCCAGAAAGAAATACTGCTTAAGTAAATTTTATTTTCTTTATTTAAATAAAGCTCTACGCCCTTTTGTGAAAGTTTCTTTGACCCCGTGATTATCCAAAGAAAAGTGACCGTATCCAAAAGTATCACTTGGGGTTATTAAACGAATTGATTACGGATTTTGGTAGCGGTTCAAAAAAACTATCAGGGATTTCAAACTTCTCCTTGCTTTGTCCGATTATTCTCCTGCTACTGAACTTTGATAATGACTTTATTTCTGCGATGGGAATGTTTCTCTTGGCAACTATTACTTTCTTACCCCTTTGCACGAGATCGAGATAATGTGATAGATTAGCCTTTGCCTCATGGATATTTATTATTAGCATATGTTTACATACTAGACTAACTATATGGTCAAGTCAACATTTAACGGTCTTTATGTTAATTGCAACTGGAAAGTTTCGGCTAATATGTATATATTGATATGTAATGGATTACCATTTTTTGCGCCCCAAACGGGTTCGCGAACAACCCGTTAATAGCTCTTATATTTTTAAACTTGTGGGCCGGTTTTTACCAGTATTTTTGCTCGCGGCGATACTGCCTTTTTTGATAGGTTTTGTGGTAGCCCCGCCTGATATTTCTTTTTTAACCCGCGCGGACGCAACTTCCGAGCTTCGTGTGTGGGTGGAACCGGCAAATGTTGTCATGTCTCCGGGCGGAACCACCGAATTCACCGTTCTTGCTCAGTTTGAAGGGGAGGAAAAGTTAATACCCGAGATAACCCTTACATTGACTGCCAGTAGTGGCTTGGTGCTCGAGAACAAGAGTGTTACCTATAAAGTTCCATTCAATGGAAGAGTAGAACTCGGTCGGGTTGGTGTCCGGGCGGAAAGCGCGGGTGAGGCTATGGTTGATATATCCCGGGAAAGCATTAAAATTACAGCCTTTGAATGGCCACTTGAAGTTTCAACTGCACCCGCGAAGGTAATTATAAGATAACTCGACTCATGCAATTTTTTCCTGCCCGACACAAAGGATTGACTCTCATAGAGCTTCTTGTTGTGGTTGTAATTATCGGGGTTATGGCAACGCCTCTTCTTTTGACATATCGAAGTCACCGCACAAGTCAAGCACTCCTTAGCTCAGCCGAGACGGTTGCCAACCATACTCGCTCGGCGCATGTTTTTGCCCGAGAGGCACGCACTCAGCGCGGATGGGGCGTAAGAAGCACCGGGCAGACTTCTTATTCTATTTTTAGTTTGAGTACGGCAGGCACACGCGATGAGCAAAAGTATGTGCTTGATTCAGGGGTGGCTTTTGAGGACGACTTCGAAATTTTATTTGAAATCGGTACAGGCGATACTGCGCGCGATGCCACCATTGTTTTGGTAAATGCCAATGGCAGAAAGTCAGTTGTGAACGTTGGCCGCTCCGGAGTAGTGGAGGTTATTCATGAGTAAAGGATATTTTTTGATTGAAGCCTTACTCTCCATTGTTATATTTGCGGTGCTTATACTTTCGGTTTTTTCAATGATAAGCTTCTTGCAAAGGCGTACCATGCGATCCAGTTTTGAGGCGGAGGCCACGATATTGGTGCAGGATGCAATGGAAATAACCCACACTGTAATTCTTTCTGATTGGGCCGGGTACCCGGACGGCACTTATTATCCGGTTTTTAATGCTGATTCTAATTCCTGGATTCTGTTCCCCGGGGAGGAGACAGAGCTTGAAGCCCGCTACAGCCGGAAAGTGGTTTTGCAAAGAGTGTGCAGGGACTCGCGCGGCGAGCGGATGGATACTTCTCCTTGTCTAGGAGCGCTTGACAACATGAGCCGTGAGGCAGAAGTAACTGTTTCCTGGATGGAGAGAGACGTAAGCCATGAAATAAGCGCCGAGCTTTTAATACTTAATACAAATGAATAAGCATAGCTTGCTGTTTTACAGTAAAGCCTTTACTTTGATTGAAATACTGGTGGGGCTTGCGCTCTCCGCTGCAATTTTTGTTGTGACAACAAGTCTGGTCGTCAATATCTTTAGTTCAAGCTTAAAAAGCAGGCAGGCAGAGCTCATGGAGCAGGTAAAAAATGACCTGAGCGCTGAGTTTGGCAATTCTGTGCGTTGGGCGGACTCGGTTTCTTTTGTTGGCGGCCTGCTTCAAATCGATGCCCTAAGTTACAAGCTTGATGGCGGCAGACTTTACAAGGGAAGTTCAGCGATTACTCCGGAGGAGGTTGAAATTACTAAATTTGAAATTACAAAATATGAAAGTCAGGGTTCTGCGGAGGGGAGTGGCTCAGGCTTGACCTCACAGTACTTTAATAATGAAGATTTTACAGCGCTCGCCTTTACCCAAAAAGATTTTAATATTGATTTTGACTGGGGAGAGGGCTCACCCGACGATTTATTGGATATTGATACCTTTTCGGTCAGGTTTACCGGAGAGGTTTTAGCTCCGCGCGCCGGGGATTATGTTTTTTATGTCGACTCTGACGATAGTGCCAGGCTTTGGGTTGACAGCAACCTGATTATTGATGACTGGGCAATACCCGGTTTTTCTGAAGTGTCTGAGAGGATAAGACTTACCGAAGGCCGCCACGATATCCGCCTTGATTATGTTGAAAATTTTGGTCCTGCTCGGTTGCGTCTAGCATGGAGTTATCCGGGACAGGGAAAAGAAGCAATTCCTACTGTTAATCTCTTTCCAAAGTCAGGACCGGTAAGCATTAAAATTGCAGTGGAAATGAGAGTAAAAGTCAGTCAGTCGCAGGTGGACAGTCTTAGCCTGATATTGTCACCAAGAAGCGGGATATGAGCAAAAAATTACAAAATGGGGCAATCACAGCGATATTTTTAGCGGTAGTTGCCTTGGTGCTGACGCTTATTTTGGCAGCAACACAATCTCAACTTCTCTTGTCTATTCGCCGAAGTCAGTCTGCGGCCGACATTTTAATAGCCACATATGGGGCTGAAAGTGAGGTAAACGATATTATGGCAAAGCTGAGTGGTGGCTACCTTGCCGATGCCGACATTGCCAGGACCACGAAAAACATAGGAGATACAACACTGACAATTGAAGGGGAAGACCAGGGAGAAACTCAGATTGTAACGGTTACGGCCTCGCGGGGTTATGCTGTTGGCAAGGTGCAAGGGATTAGGAGAGTGCTTTCAGTTGAAGAGGTAGACGATGTGGAGTTAGTACTGACTCTGGACTGTACGAGCAGTATGGACGCTCGAGATGCATCCGCAAGCTGTACTGGCAGTAGTTGCCCCACAAGATTTAATGCACTGGAAGAGGCGGCCATAAATTTTGTGAATAATATTGAGAGGCAGGAAGATGCCGACAAGTTTAAACTGGGCGTTGCAATATTTGGCAAGAGTTCGGCATGGCTTCAGTCAAACGGCCGGGACATTACACCGGAGTCGGGTATGAGTTTTAGTGAAATAAGGACGGCCATAGAGGCTGGTATCAATACTGTTAGGCGTGGTGGCCAATGTGAAAGAGTGCTGGATGGCACGAGTATCGGCACAGCCTACAGGCATGGTCATAACTACTTGGTTACTACAAAAAACCCCGACACCAAGCAGATAGAAATTGTTATTACAGATGGCGAGCCGAATTCCAGAACTACTGATAGCGCTTGTCCACCCAGCATTGCCTGCGGCCCGAATTCCGCGTGTGAGCCAGCTGCAAAGAATTATTTGAGGTGTACCCTGGCGGACAATCTGACTTTTGTTCCGGAAATCAGCCAAAACGGTGCGAGGGACCCTGAAGTCGATGCCTATGCGGTGACCATTTTTGACAGGCCTCCAACGGACGTGGTTACCATTTTCAGAAATTATGCAACCGAGGATGGTTATTTTAATGCCAGTCGGGCATCTGAATTGACCAACATTTTGGAGGGAATTTTAGATAAGATAT
>C687J35174_10004040_pt1 | contig 19900 bp, 18 predicted proteins | sample RifCSPhighO2_01_FD_35174 | JGI IMG/M metagenome (IMG submission 35174) | reverse complement strand
GGATTGTTCGTATGCTGGGTTCTTCTCTCGCCGGTCAAGCGATATCTTTTTTCCTCGGCGTTTCCGTGGTCCGCGGTGATAAAAACCGTCCCGCCGAATTCCAAAACCTTGGCCATAATTTTCCCCACGGAGAAATCCAAAACTTCAATCGCTTTTACCGTGGCTTCAAAATTTCCCGTGTGCCCCACCATGTCTCCGTTAGCAAAATTAGCCACGATAAAATCATAATTTTTGAGATTTTTAATGATGGCTTCGGTAATTAGGCTCGCGGACATTTCCGGCCGCTGATCATAGCTCTCCGCCGGCGGCGAAGGAATTAAAATCCGATCTTCTCCGGAAAAAGGCTTTTCCCGACCGCCGTTTAAAAAATAAGTAACATGGGCGTATTTATCCGTTTCCGCGACATGAAGCTGTTTTAGGCCGGCTTCCGAAACCACTCGCGCCAAAGGCCATTCAATATCCAGCGGCGGAAAAGCCGCTTTAACGGAAAACCGCTTGTCGTATTCGGTCATGGTCACGAATAAAAGATTTTTCAGCCAGCTCTCCCGTTTAAACCGATCAAATCGCTCGTCAATAAAAGCGTTGGTCAATTCCCGGGCGCTGTCTTCCCGAAAATTATAAAAAATTACGGCATCGCCGTCTTTGATTCTTCCCAAAGGCCGGTTATTTTCAGCCGCGGAAAAACCGGGCAAAAGATAAGCGTCGGTTTTTTCCAGCCGGTAAGATTCTTCAACATAAACCAAAGGATCTTTAAACGGCCGGCCGCGGCCTTCGGTTAAAAGCCGATAAGCGGTTTCAATTTGGCTCCAATTTTCATCCCGATCCATCGCGAAAGAACGCCCTAAAAGCGAACCGATTTTAACATTAGGATAATCTTTCAATTTTTCGGAAAATTTTTTTAAAAAACCATAAAGTTCTTCGGGCGGCGCGTCTTTTCCGTCGGAAAAAAGATGAAGCCAGACTTCGGGCACTTTTTCTTTTTTTGCCAAATCCATTAAAGCGTAAAGATGTTCCACGTAAGCATGGACCGAACCGGAAGAAAAAAGGCCCATTAAATGGAGCCGGCGGCCCGGCTCTCGGCCGCGCCTCGCCGCCGCCCTGAACGCTTCATTTTTAAAAAACGAATTGTCGCCAATCGCGCTGATAATGCGCGGCAAATGGTGATAGAGCGCGCGGCCCGCGCCAATTGTTAAATGTCCGACTTCGCTGTTTCCCGGCTCATTCCAAGGAAGCCCGACCGCGATGCCCGAGGCCTGAAGCACGGTGAAAGGCCAATGCTTTTCAAGTTCTTCAAATGCCGGCCGTTTAGCGAAGCGCCAAGTGGATTCCGGCACTGAAACATTGACGCCAAAGCCGTCTAAAATCAAAAGCACCACCGGCCGGTGGAAAAATTTGAGCGCCGTTTCTTTTTTTTCTTGATTTTTTTGGGCGATTTTTTTAAAAAAAATCAACGATCTGAAAAAACTTAATAAGTTCGGCATTTTTTAATTTTACCCCGTTAGAAAATTATTTCCAAACTGCGCAATAATATCTTATTTTTAAATGCTTATGACGCGAGTTTTCTAACGGAGTTTACTCAATCTTGACTCAAATTTCCAATTAAGCTAAATTAACGCTTATGCCAAACATTGAATCCGCTAAAAAAGCCTTAAGGCAATCCAAAAAAAGACAGACGCTTAATTTAAGAATAAAAAAAGCGATGAAAGAAACCGTTAAAAAAGCGCGCCTTTTAAAAATGGAAAGAAAAAACGAGGAAGCAAAAAATCTTCTTTCCCTCGCCTATCAAGCCATTGATAAGGCGGCCAAACGCGGCGTTATCAAGAAAAACGCCGCCAGCCGCAAAAAATCCCGACTCGCTAAATTTATCAATAAAATTTAAAGTTTGATTAAAATATCGTAAAGACGGCTGTCGAGCTCCGCGGCGCCGATTCTTGACTGATGATAAGCCGTTAAAAATTCTCCGAATATTTTTTTCAACTCTTCTTTTTTAAAGCCAGCGCCGGCGGCCAACGCTTTTTTTATCGGATATTCCTTAAAACCGGTTTGCTTTTGAATTTCGGAAAGCGGCCGGCCCGCCAGATTTTTAACCGCTAAAAGCGTTTTAATTTGCCAGGAAAGCCGCCAAAAAATATCTTCCGTTGGCACGCCCATTTTTTGGTATTTTTCAAAAAGCCAGACCGCTCTTTTTTTATCCCGCGAAGCAAAAGCGTCGGTTAAATCAAACATCGCGGCATTAATTTCTTTTGCCGTTTCCTGTTTAAATATCCCGTTCAAAGCAACGGTCTCCAGCGCCCGGCTAATCGCCCAAAGATCCGAACCGTGCCGTTGAATTAAATTTTCCAGGATTTCGCCGGAAATATTAAAATTCAATTTTTCGGATTCCATTTTAATCCAATTTTTTAATTTGCCGCCGGAAAGCGGCGAAAATTTCTGCGTTTTTTTCGCCCGCGGCCTTATTTTTTCAAGCAAACCGGCCGCCAATTCCCTTTCCCAAAAAATAAAAATATTTTTACTCTCGACAAGAACGGAAAAATTCGCAAGAATTAGGGAACCGAAATTTTTATCCGCCAGCAATTCTTCGGCGATGGCTAAATATCTTCCGCCGAACATCGTCTGGCTTCTCGCTAAATCAAAAAAGAAATCACGGTCAAAATTTTCCGGCAACAAACGGAAAAAATGATGCTGGGGATTCTTCTCATCAAAAAACTTCCGCGTAATTTGGCGCAAATTTTGGCGGCTGCGATAAGTATCTTTTCCGTAAAGCAAATAAATCATATTATTTTTTCCATTTCCGCCCAATTAGGGCCGGCGCTGATGTCGGCAATAAAAGGAATTTTGTTTTTATAGACTCCTTCCATTTCTTTTTTAATCAATTCGGCGGCCTTTGGCAAAATTTCTTTTTTTACTTCAAACAAAAGTTCGTCGTGAATTTGTAAAACCATTTTAATCTTATCCTTTAAAAAAGGATTTTTTTTAATCACTTTGGCCGTCGCCACCATCGCCATTTTCATCAAATCCGCGGCTGTGCCTTGAATCGGCGCGTTGATCGCCATCCGCAAAAATTCATGGTGAAGATACGGCGGCAAATTTTGCAGTTCGGGAAAATAACGCTTTCGGCCGAACAAGGTCCGGACAAAACCGTCATTTTTGGCTTTTTCTTTTGTTTTTTCAATATATTCGCGTATGCCGGAAAAATCGCGGAAATATTCATCGTAAAATTTTTGCGCTTCTTCTTTGGTTACGCCTAAATTTTGAGCCAAAGACCGGATGCCCATTCCGTATAAAATGCCGAAATTTATCACTTTGGCCTGCCGCCGCATTTGCGCCGTCACTTTATCCGGCAAAACGTTAAAAATCGCCGAAGCAGTGGCCGAATGAATGTCCTCTCCCTTTAAAAAAGCTTTGGCCATAATCTTATCGTCGGAAAGAAGAGCAGCGATGCGCAATTCAATTTGGGAATAATCCGCCGCCAAAAGAACCCAGCCGGCCGGCGCGGCGAAAGCCCGCCTTATTTCTTTCCCGCGTTCGCTTTTTACGGGAATGTTCTGTAAATTCGGATTTTGCGAAGAAAAACGCCCCGTCACCGTTCCGGCTTGATTAAAAGTGGTATGAAGCCGCGAATTTTTATCCGCCAATTTCGGCAAAGAATCCAAATAAGTAGTCTTTAATTTTGCCAGTTCGCGATATTCCAGAATTAAATCAATAATCGAATGAAGCGGCCGCAATTTTTGAAGTTCTAAAAAGCCAGTGGAACGCGCGCCGCCGCCGGTTTTTTTAACGCTTTTAACGGGAATTTTCAGCTTGTCAAAAAGAATAACGCCCAGCTGGCGGGGAGAATTAACGTTAAATTCCCGGCCAGCGAAAACCCAAATCTTTTTTTTTAGGCCGACAATTTCTTTTTCGTACTTTAAAGAAAGTTCCTTTAAAAAAGCGCTATTTATCAAAATGCCGGTTTCTTGCGTTTCTTCCAAAATATCCAATAACGGCAATTCTATTTTCTCAAAAAAATCTTTCAAGTTTTCTTTTTTGATTTTTTCTTCCAAAATCTTTTCCGCCTCGCCGATTGATTGGACGCCGAACATCGCCAAGATATCTTCCAACGACGCGTTAACGCGGCGGGAATCCAAAAGCCAAGCGGCCACCTGCAGTTTTTTAAACCGTTTGGAGAAAACTCTCTTTACATTATCCCGGCCAGCGGATTTTTGGCCTGGCAAACGCTCGCGCAAACTTTTAAAACCGAATTCTTGAAAAAGTTTTTCCGCTTCGGCCAAACGGTATTTTCCTCTCCAAGCCGCCTCCCGCAATTTGAATTTTATCGGCGCGTCCCGCCGAATCACGGCCAGTTCTTTTGAAAAAAACGCTTCATTTTTGTGTTCTTTCAATAAATTGACGATTCTTTGCTTAAACCCCGCGGCTAAAAATTTCTTCTCGTTTTTTTCCAAAAGCCGGTAAATTTCTTCCAGATCGCCGAATTTTTGGATAAGCTCGGCCGCGCCTTTATCGCCAATGCCGGGCACGCCTAAAATATTATCCGAAGGATCGCCTTTCAGACCCTTAAAATCAGGTAAAAATTTCGGTAAAAAACCGAATCGCTCTTTAACTCCTTCCTCATCATAAATAATCGCGTCTTGAATGCCTTTTTTAAGGGTATAAACAACGACATTTTTGTTTTGCACTAATTGCAGCGTATCCAAATCGCCGGAAGCGATAATAATTTTAAATTTCGGACTGCTGACTTGTTCTACAATTGTGCCAAGAATATCGTCAGCTTCAAAGCCCGACGCGTCATAAACCGGGACGCCGAAAACTTTTAAAATATCGCGCGAGCGATTGATTTGAACCGCCAATCCCGCGTCCATTTTCGGCCTTTTCCCTTTATATTGTTTATAAGCGATGTGGCGAAAAGTGGGCTCGGGCAAATCATAACAAGCCGCCAGATAATCCGGCTTCAACTCGCGGATAATTTTTAAAAGCATGGCCGTAAAGCCGTAAAGCGCGCCGGTCAGTTCCCCTTTCGGCGAAGTAAAAGCCGGCAAAGCGTGAAAAGCGCGGTGCAAGATCGCATGCGCGTCCAAAAGAACGAGGATTTTTTGTTTTGGATTTTGGGATTTTAGCATCGGGATTTTATTAGAAAAATTATTTTTCTTTCATTTCCCTTCAAATGTTTAAATTTCACCTGAAGATAATTTTTCGGCAGAATCCCGCGAATTTTATCTGCCCATTCAATAATAATTATATTTTGAAAATCTTTTAAAAATTTTTCCCAGCCGAGCGCCTTGAGCTCTTTCGCGGAATTTAACCGATAAGCGTCAATATGAATAAGCCGTTTGAATTTCTTTCGGAACAACTTAAAAATTTTCAGCAAAATAAAAGTTGGGCTGGCCACCGTTTCTTTAACGCCCAAACCCTCAGCGAATCCTTTTACGAAATAAGTTTTTCCCGCGCCCAGTTCGCCTTCCAATCCAATCACTAAAGCTTCTTTCCCTGAAGAAATTTTCAAACATTCCCGGGCTAAAAGCCCGGCTAAAACTTGAGTTTCTTTGGTTTTTTTAGTGATAATCTCTCTCATCAATCACATCTTATCATTTTTCCTTATCGCCTTGCACCTTTTCGGCGCATCGGCGATTTTCTCGCTTTGCGATAAATCAGAAAAAAAGCAAAGCAGTTTGCTTTTTTTAGCTTGAAAAACACGGCGCGATATGCTAAGAATAATCGCGATGGACAATGAAAAACTCAAAAAAATCAAAGCCATTTTAAATAAAAAAAGTTTTGGATTATTTTTGCGGCCTAATCCTCGGGAAGAAGAATTTTTAGCCAAAGAAGCCTTGCGTTCGGCTCTGGAAAGCGCCGGAGGAAAAATAATTTGCGATTCGGAAGGGCCGACTGATTTAAAATTAAAATGGCAAGAAATAATTTCTTTCTCGGATTCCAAAAAATCCGCGGCGGCCCAAACAATTAAAATCAAAATTCCTAAAAAAAGCGGCATCGCGGAAGTCAGCTGCGACGAAGAAGGCGATTTTCTCACTTTTTTAATTACCCCGAAATCCGGCGAAATAGATTCCCAAGAAATTTCTATCCAAAAAATATTGCCGGTCCCGGAAGCGATTTTCGCTTTTTTTGAAAAAGAAGAAGAATTTGAAAACATAAAAAACAAACAGCCCTGGCCGGCCAAAGAAAATATCGTCCTCGTTTCCGCCGACTTTCGCCGCTCTTTAATCCAAAAAATAAGCGAATTGATTGAACTGCTCGGCAAAGAAACTTACCAAAACAAAGCAACCGCTACTTTGCTTTTCGCCTGCTTAATCGCGGAAACGGAAAATTTTCATAAACACACTTCCAAAGAAATTCTGGATTTAGCCGGAATATTTTTAGAAAACGGCGCCGATAAGGAAACAATAAAAAAAATCCAGTTTTCTCGACAGCCCGCCAACCAGCTTTTGGGCCGGGCGTTGGCCCGCACCTACGCCGATGAAAAAATAAATGCCGCTTGGACCTTTTTTACCGAACAAGATTTTCAAAAAACCAATACCCGGCCTTCTTTGGAATTATTTCTCTCTTTAATCAAATCTTTCCGCCTGATCATCGCCGAAAAAGACCGCCATTTTCTGCTTTGGAAAGAAAAAGAAGGAGTAAAAGGATTGCTGTACTGCCAAACCGAAAACGAATTTTCTTTTTTAGCCAAAAAACTCGGTTTAAAACTTCAAAATAATTTTATCCGCCTGCCCGATTATCCGAACTTCAGCGTCGCGGAAAAAAACCTGCGCCAATTGTTAAAGAACCCGGATTAGATTATCATTTAATTAATGAATAATGATCTCGCGGAAAAAAGAGAAGAAAAAATAAAAGAAATAAAAAAACGGGAAGCGGAAGATTTGGCACAAATTCTTTCTCAAAAATATCGCCTGCCCTATCTTGACCTTTCCCGAATAACCGTTGAAATAGACGCTTTAAAAATCGTTCCGGAAAAAGAAGCGCGCGCCGGCCAATTAGCGGTTTTCCAAAAAGTGGGTAAAAAAATAAGCATCGCCGTAAAAAATCCCGAATTTCCTTCAACCAAGTCGGTTTTAGAAAATCTTAAAAAAGAATTATACCAAAGCCAGCTTTTTTTAGTTTCCGAAAATAGCTTAAAAAGAGCTTGGGGAAAATACGAAGAAATTCCAAAATTTGAAGCGGTTTCCGCCGGGCTGATCAATATCTCGCCTAAAAATCTGGAAACATATCTTGAAGAAATCAAAAACATTTCCGATCTGCGAAAAATTTTAACGCCTTTTTTCAGCGCCAAGGCCGGCCAAAAAATATCCAGCATCGCGGAAGCGATGTTGGCCGGCGCTTACGCGCTGGAAGCTTCGGATATCCATCTTGAACCGCAAGAAGAACAAGTCCGCTTAAGATTCCGGCTGGACGGCATGCTTTACGACTTAATTGATTTTTCTCTCCCGATTTATCGGCTCCTGCTTTCCCGCCTTAAATTAATCGCCAAGTTAAAATTAAACGTTTCCGATCGCGCCCAAGACGGCCGCTTTACCATAAAAATAAAAGACTTAGACGTGGAAGTCAGGGTTTCCGCCCTGCCGAGCGCTTACGGCGAATCAATCGTTATGAGAATTCTTCATCCTAAAGCTATTTCTGTTTCCTTTGAAAATTTGGGTATGCAGGAAAATTTGCTGAAAATGATGGAAAAAGAAATTAAAAGGCCGAACGGAATGATTTTAACCACCGGCCCCACCGGCTCGGGAAAAACCACCACGCTTTACGCTTTTATTAAAAAAGTTTTTACGCCGGGCGTAAAAATCATCACGATTGAAAACCCCATCGAATACCACATTCAAGGCATCAGCCAATCCCAAGTTAATCCTGAAAAGGATTATGATTTTGCCGCGGCTTTGCGCGCGATTTTACGCCAAGACCCCGACATTATTTTAGTGGGAGAAATCCGGGATTTGGAAACCGCCCGCACCGCGCTCAATGCCGCGCTGACCGGCCATTTGGTTTTTTCCACGCTTCACACCAACAACGCTTTCGGCACTATTCCTCGCCTGATTGATATCGGCGCCAAACCGAACATCGTCGCGCCGGCGATTACCGTAGCCATGGCCCAGCGCCTCATTAGAACGCTTTGCCAGCAATGCAAAAAAAAAGTAAAAGCCGACGCGGAAGAAAAAGCGCGGCTGGAAAAAACTCTCGCCGACCTGCCAGCGGCCATAAAAAAACCTGATCTTAAAAATCTTTTTCTGTTTAAAGCCGCGGGCTGCGAAACTTGCAATCAAACCGGCTATAAAGGAAGGATCGGCGTCTTTGAAGCTTTTAGAGTGGATGACGAAACCGAACGCGTTATTTTGGGTCCGCTGCCGCTGGAATCCGAATTTAAAAAAATCGCCCAAAAACAGGGGATGATGACCATGAACCAAGATGCGGTGTTTAAAGTTTTAGCGGGAAAAAGCAGCTTGGAAGAATTAGAAAGAGTGTTGGGATAAAAAGCAAACTGTTTTGCTTTTTATCCGATTTTCGCTGAAAGCGAAAAATTGCCGATGTGCCGAAGGCACGAGGCAATAGGTGGATAGTGCGTTTAAGTCTCTAGGCAATATACTAATGATTTAAACCAGAAGTTAAGATTATTCCCAAAGAAACAACCCAGCTCCTCCGATGTAAAACATGGCGCCAAATTGCCCTTTAAGGAAAACCCGATCCCGCTGAAACGGGATATCACCTAGAGACTTAAAAGTGCTAAAAATTTTACTTTTGAAGCATTATATATTAATAATAAAAATATGTCAAGCTCAATGGCTGCGCCAAAACAAAAAAATGAAGATAAAAATTTGGATTTAACTCTCCGCCCCAAGCGCTGGGACGAATATATCGGCCAGGAAACAATTAAAAATAATTTAAAAATCCTCATTCAAGCGGCCAAAGAACGCGGCGACTGCATTGAACATCTGCTTTTTTACGGGCCCCCGGGTCTGGGAAAAACCACCCTAGCCCATCTCGTCGCCAAAGAAACCGGTTCGCCCATTAAAATCACTTCCGGGCCGGCAATTGAACGGGTGGGAGACTTGGCTTCGCTTTTAACTAATTTGTCAACAGGCGATATTTTATTTATAGACGAAATTCACCGTTTGAATAAAACAGTGGAAGAAGTGCTTTATCCGGCGATGGAAAGCCGCAGTTTGGATATTATCATCGGCAAGGGCCCCTCGGCGCGCTCCATCCAACTGGAATTACCCGCTTTCGCCTTAATCGGCGCCACGACCCGTATTTCGCTTCTTTCTTCCCCTTTGCGATCCAGATTTTCCGGCGGCAGTTTCCGCCTTATTTTTTATAATCAAAAAGAAATGAAAGAAATCGTTTCCCGTTCCGCTAAAATTCTTCAAATGAAACTGACTCCGGAAGCGGCGGAACTGATTGCCGACCGTTCCCGCTGCACGCCCCGGGTGGCTAACCGCCTTTTAAAGCGCGTCCGGGATTATTCTCAAGTCAATAAAATAACCGAAATTACCGTAAAAGAATCCTCCTCCGCGCTGAAACTTCTGGAAATTGACGAAAAAGGATTGGAAGCGCATGACCGCCAGATTCTCAGCACAATTATTGAAAAATTCAACGGCGGCCCGGTCGGCGTCAAAACCATCGCCGCTTCCGTTTCCGAAGAAGCGGAAACCATTGAAGAAGTTTATGAGCCGTATCTGATTCAGCTGGGCTTTATTGAAAGAACGCCGCGCGGCCGGCTCGCCACGCCGCGAGCGTTCAAACATCTCGGTAAAACGCCGCCTAAAAATAACCAACCCAAGCTATTATGATTATTCCCCTGATTATTTATATTTTATTTTTAATATTTTATATTTTATTTATTGCCGCGATTTTCTGGCATATTAAAGAATACATCCTACCGCAAGACAAATATCGCTGGATCACCGATATTTTTTTGGGTATGATCGCGATCTTTGTGATAATTTCCGCCATCCTATTTTTTTTAACTCCCTGGAATGAAATAATTCCTTTTTAAAACATGTTTCATTTAAAACCGGAAGAAAAAATAATTTTATCCCTTCACCGCCATTGGCTGACGATTGCCGGCAAAATGACCGTTATTGCCGTGATGCTTTTGATCGCTGTTATTATTTTAACGGCCGCGATCAGCTATCTGCCGGAATACCTTATTTTGGCGACCTTCCTTTTGGCTGTTTATATTCTTATTGTTTTGCTTATCGCTTTTATTTTTTGGGTTGATTTTTATCTGGATATGTGGATTATCACCGACGAACGGGTTATTGATATTGAACAAAACGGCCTTTTCCGCCGGGAAATTTCCGAATTTATGCTTTCGCGCGTTCAAGACGTCACGATTGAAATTCCTAACTTTTTCGCCACTATTTTTAAATTCGGAAACATTGTTGTCCAAACCGCCGGCGCGCAGTCTTTCACGGCTAAAGACATTCCCCATCCCGAGCAAGCCAAAAATATTATTTTAGAATACGCGAAAAAAAATCAAACTCAAAAAACACCGTGAGCGGACACTCCAAATGGTCGCAAATAAAACATAAAAAAGCGCAAACCGACGTCAAACGAGGGCAAATTTTCAGCAAGCTCGTAAAAATGATTCAAATCACGGCCAGAAAAGGAGCCGATTCGGACGCTAATCCCGACCTTCGCGCGGCAATGGAAAAAGCCAAAGCCGCCAATATGCCCGCGGAAAATATTGAACGCGCCATTAAAAAAGGCGGCGGCCGGCTGGAAAACGCCCAATTTGAAAGCGCCAGATACGAGGCCTATGGTCCGGGCGGCGCGGCCATTATTATTGAAACGATCACGGATAATAAAAATCGATCCGTCGCGGAAATAAAACACCTTCTTTCCAAGCATAACGCCAAGTTGGCGGGAACCGGCGCGGTCGCTTGGTCGTTTGAACAAATCAACGGCCAATGGAAAACCAAAATGCCGCTGGTTTTAAGCGAGCAAGACGCCGCCGCGCTTGCTCGGCTGATTGAAGAACTGGATAACCATGACGACGTGCAGGAGATTTACACAAATGTGGAAAATAAATAAAATTCTTGGGATTGATCCGGGTTTCGGCCGAATGGGCTGGGCGATTGTCAGCCGAAAAAAAAATGATTATTCAGCGGAGGAAGCGGGGTGTTTTGAAACAAAAAACAACATACCCTATCCGGAACGAATTCAGCGGATCGGCGGAGAAATTGAAAAAATAATCGTCAAACACCGGCCGGAAGCAATGGCGATTGAAAAACTATTTTTTACCGCCAATCAAAAAACCGCTCTCCGGGTGGCGGAAGCCAGAGGCGTAATTATTTATCTGGCCAGCGCCGCTAAAATACCGATTTTAGAATATACTCCCCTAGAAGTCAAAGTCGCGGTCTGCGGCTACGGCAAAGCGGATAAAAAACAAATTCAACGGATGATTCAAATACTTTTAAAATTAAAGTCTGCGCCTAAATATGACGACGAAACAGACGCCTTGGCCGTGGCTTTAACGGCTTTCAGTTATCAAAAATTTTATTTATCCCCAGAAACAAAATAGCCTCTTTACAAAATAAATAGGTTTGCTAAAACACGGGAAAGGGGTCGATTCACCCTCCTAAATTTTTTAAAAATTTTGGCGGGTAAATTAAAAATAAATATTAACCTAATCGCGTATGGATTTTATTTCAAAAAACACGCTTCTTAACGAAGATGATGAAGAAACGGGTGAAGAAGAAATAAGTGAAGAAGAAACGAATAAAGAAGAAGAAAAAGAAGAAGACAGCTATTAATAAAATTAAATCAACCCCGCCATAGCGGGGTTGATTTTTACTTAAAATTTATCTTTAAAAATCTTAACCTACCTATTCTAATTGCCGCCGGCTTGTCAATTATCAAATTAATATCGGAAATTATTTTTTGGTCAACTTTAATTCCTTGAGATTTCACCAATCTTCTGAATTCGGCGTTGGAAAGAATTATTTTTTGGGCAAGCAGAATCTTTGACAATTTTACGGGAGATTTTATGAAAACCTCCGGCATTTTTTTCGGCCAAGCGCCTTTTTGAAAGACTTTTTTAAAATTTTCTTCCGCTTCTTCGGCGGCTTTTTTGCCGTGATAATTTTTTACAATCTCGCGCGCCAACCGCATTTTCGCGTCGCGAAAATGAAGTTTTTTTATTTCTTCATAATCCAAATCAGTCAGCAAAACAACGTATTCTTTTATTAAAGAATCTGGCAAAGACATAATTTTTCCGTATTGAGAATCGGAGCCCTCGGCCAAGCCGATATAATTTTCCAAACTCTGGCTCATTTTTCTTTGGCCGTCCAAACCGGTTAAAAGCGGCATAATTAAGAGGCTTTGCGGTTCCTGGCCGAATTTTTCCTGCGCTCGCCGGCCTTGAAATTCGTTAAATTCCTGATCACTGCCGATGACGGTCAAATCCGACTTAAGCATCACTGAATCGTATCCCTGAAGCGCGGGATAAACCGGTTCATGCAAACCGATGTCCAGCCCCTTTTTTATTCTTTCCTGAAACATATCCCGTTCCATCATCCGGGCCGCGGTAAAACGCGACATCAAGCGCAGAAGCTCCTCCGCGCTCATTCGATCATACCATTCGCTGTTGTATCTTACCTCGAGCTTTTGAAGATTAAGAATTTTTCCCGCTTGTTTTAAATAATTTTTAGCCAGTTTTTGAACTTCTTTTTTATCGCGCATCGGCCGCGGCCCGGCGGCCCGATCCGTCGGATCGCCGAAACAGCCGGTAAAATCGCCGATTAGAAAAATTATTTTATGCCCTAAATCCTGAAATTGTCTTAATTTGCGGTAAATTACCGCATAGCCAAAATGCAGATCCGCGGTCGTGGGATCAACACCGTGCTTTACTCTTAAAATTTTTCCCGAAGCCAACTTTTTTTCCAGATTTTCTTTCCCAATAATCTTCTTAATGCCGCGGGTTAAAACTTCTTTAAGCTTATTTTGATCGGCAATCTTCATAATCAATCGCTTGATAATTCTTTTGTTAGTCTGTATGTTAGTATATAATTAAATGAAATTTCTGGCAAAAAAAATTATTCTATCCGGCCTGCTGATCGGCGCCGTCTTGGTCGGCATTTTTGGTCTTTTGGCTTTAAACATTAAAATTCCGGATTTTAACGCTCTTTTGGACAGAAAAATCGTGCAATCCACAAAAATTTATGATCAAAGCGGCCAGACGCTTTTATACGACGTTCATCAAGACATAAAAAGAACGTTGATTCCTTTTTCCCAAATTCCCCGCCATATTAAAAACGCCACCGTGGCCATTGAAGACGATAATTTTTACTATCACCGGGGAATTGATTTTTTTTCCATTAGTCGGGCTTTTATCGCCAATTTCCTGGCAGGCGAAATTATGCAGGGCGGCTCAACCATCACCCAACAGCTGGTTAAAAACAGCTTTTTAACGCCGGAACGCACCTTAACCCGCAAATTAAAAGAACTTATTCTGACGCTGAAAATAGAAAAGCAATATTCCAAAGAAAAAATTCTTGAGCTTTATTTGAATGAAATTCCTTACGGCTTAAACAGTTACGGCATTGAAGCCGCGGCCCAAACTTTTTTCGCGAAAAACGCCAAAGACCTTGATTTGGCCCAAGCCGCCTACCTGGCGGCCCTACCCAAAGCGCCCAGTTATTATTCGCCTTACGGCTATCATCAGGCTGAACTGGAAAAAAGAAAAAATCTCGTTTTGGAAAGGATGACCGCCCTTGGTTTTATCAGCCAAGAAGAAAAAGAAGCCGGTCAAAAAGAAAAAATAGAATTTTTAAACCGAAACGAAGACGAAACCTTAAAAGCGCCGCATTTTACGCTAATGGTAAAAAAATATCTGGAAAATAAATACGGCGAAGACGTGGTTTCCAGCGGCGGATTAAAAATTCTCACGACCCTTGATTGGAATCTTCAAAAAAAAGCCGAAGAAATCGTCAAACAATCTGCCGAAGAAAATAAAGAAAAATTTAACGCCTTCAACGCCGCGCTGACGGGAATTGACCCAAAAACCGGCGCGGTTTTGGTAATGGTCGGATCAAAAGACTATTTCGCGGCGCCGGAACCAAAGGGATGCGCGCCGGGCATAAATTGCCTTTTTGAAGGAAATTTTAACGCCGCCCTGACCCGCCGCCAGCCCGGCTCGGCTTTTAAGCCATTTGCTTACGCTACGGCGTTTAAAAAAGGATATACTCCTGAAACGGCGCTTTTTGACCTCCCGACCGAATTTAATCCAGACTGCGATCCGAATGTGGAAATCCAGAAAAAAATAACCGCTGAAATTCTGGCCAAAAATCCGAACCATGAAGACAAATGCTACCATCCGGTAAATTACGACGATATTTTCCGGGGACCGATTACGATGAGAGAAGCGCTGGCTCAATCCATTAATTTGCCGTCCGTAAAAACTTTATATTTAGCCGGCTTGACGGACACCATAAAAACCGCGCGGGAAATGGGCCTCACCACCCTAACCGACCCTCAAAGATACGGCTTAACTCTGGTTTTGGGCGGCGGCGAAGTCAAACTTTTGGAAATAACCGGCGCTTATGCTGTTTTCGCGAATGACGGCGTAAAATTTTCTCCTTATTTTATAAAAAAAGTGGAAAGCGCCGATGGAAAAATTTTAGAAGAACATCAGCCGGAAGAAAAAAGAATTTTAGATGAACAAATCGCCCGCCTGATCAACGACGTGCTTTCGGATAATAAAGCGCGCGCGCCCGCTTTCGGAGAAAATTCCTGGCTTTATTTTCCCGACCGGCCAGTAGCGGCTAAAACCGGCACCACCAATGATCACCGCGACGCCTGGATTGTCGGCTACGCGCCGAATTTCGCGCTGGGCGCCTGGGTGGGAAACAACGACAATTCCATGATGGAGAAAAAAGTGGCGGGATTCATCGTGGCGCCAATGTGGAATGCGTTTATGAAAGAAGTTTTGAAAGAACTGCCCAAAGAAGAATTCAAAAAACCAACAGAAAATTCCGCGGCTAAACCGGTCCTCAAGAGCCAATGGCGGGGAGGGGAAATTTATTTTATTGATAAAATTTCCAAAAAATTAGCCACCGATTTCACGCCGCCGGAAATGATTGAAGAAAAAGTTCTGACTCAAATCCATTCAATTCTTTATTGGCTGGATAAGAACGATCCATTAGACCCGAAACCGGCGAGTCCTGAAAAAGATCCGCAATTTAAACTTTGGGAATATCCCGTCAAAAAATGGGCGGCCGCTCAAAATATCACGGAAGAAACAAACGGAAACCCGCTTAAAGAATTCGACGATGTCCACAAACCGGAATATCAGCCGAAAATTAATCTTATTTCTCCGAAAAACGAATTGGTCTCGCGGGAAAATCTTTATATTAAGGCGGAAATCCAAAGCTATTTTAATGTTGCCCAGGTTGATTTCTTTTTAGACGGCGCTTTTTTGGGTTCTAAAAAAATACCGCCCTACGAGCTGTCTTACGATTTTCCGGCCGGAGATTATTTTTCGGAAAAAATCAATCTTATTATTAAGGCTTATGATGAAATGGGCAATAAAAAAATTCTGGAATATCCTCTTATTTTTAATTAGGTATTTTTCATCGGCATAATTAAATAAAGATAAGAAGAATCGCCGGGATGTTGAATTAAAAGCGGGCGATTCTCGCCGCTGAATCTAAGAAGAATCTCGGGATGTTCAATATTTTGAAGGCCGTCTAAAAAATAATGGTAATTAAAATTCAAACTGATTTTTTCACCGGTTATTTGGGCGTTTAATTGCGAAGTATGCTCGCCAATCTCGCCGGATTGCGTTCTAATTTCCACTAAATTATCTTTCGGAATAATATTAAAAGTTATTTCATTCAAATAACCGGAAAAAACGCTGGCGGAACGAAAAGCGTCAATTAATTGGTCTTTTTTTATCAAAACTTCAGCGCAAAATTTTTTTGGAATAATTGATTCATAATTCGGAAAAACGCCGTCAATTAAACGGGAAATAAAATTAAAATCTTTTCCGGAAAAATTTATTTGGTTGGCGTCAAAAGAAATTTGAATGTCTTCCTCTTTATTTTCCAGCAGTTTAACAACCTCAACCGCGCTTTTGATCGGTAAAATAAAGGATTCCGCGTTTTTTACCGCGCAATTCAAAGTTTTTTCCGCCAAACGAAAAGAGTCGGTGGCAACTAATTTTAGAGGAATTTTATTTTGAATGTAAAAAAGAACGCTGGCGATTTCTGGCTTTAAATTGGAATTAGAAGCGGCATTATAAACCGATTTTAATCCCCGGTTCAGTTCTTTTGAAAAAACGGAAAAAACGCTGGATTTTTTTATTTTAGGTAGTTTAGGAAAATCTTCCATTGGATATCCTTTTATTAAACTGGAGACTTTTTCCGCAGATACGCTAAGATTTTGCCCAATTGATTCTAAAGTCACTTTTTCATCAAGCAAGGCGCTGATTAGTTGCGTGATTATTCTGACCGGAACTATTATTTTGCCTTCCTTATGAATTTTAGCGGGAATCACCGCTTCAAAACCCGTTTCTAAATTAGTAGAAATTATTTTTAAATTATTTTTATCGGTTTCCAAAAAAACGCCGTTTAAAATCGGCATATTGGAAATTTTAGCGGCGTTTTTTTCCGCAAATAATAATTTTTCTTTCAGATGGTTTTTAAAGCAGGTAATTTTCATAATAATAAATTAATTATTAATTAAAAAATTATTATTATTATATTTATAATGTGTGGAAACGGGGAAATGTTTTAATTTGGGTTTAATCTAAATGTTTTTAATTATTTATTTTATTCATAACCTCTGGAAAACAAGAAGAAATTTTTAGGATAATTTTCTATCTAAGCCGGGTTGTTGTTTTTTTAAATTTTTTTTTAAACAACTTATTAATAGGATAATAACATTTTTATCAACATTTTATCCCGTATTATTAGTCGCTGTAAAGGACTTCTCTTATTTTTTTTATTTCTTCCACCAGCCGTTCGTCTTTTTTCAGGTCTTCTATGATTTTTTCATAAGAATGAATAACCGTGGTGTGATCGCGGCCGCCGAATTTTTGTCCGATATAGGGATAAGAACCGTTAAAATCTTCGCGTAAAAGATACATAGCCACCTGGCGCGGCTTTACCACCTCTCTTTTTCTGGTTTTTTCAAACAGAATTTTTTCTCCGATATTATAATAAGCGGCGACGGTTTTTATGATTTGCGCCGCGCTCAGCGGTTTTTTTGGTTTGGTGTTTTTGTTTAAAATTTCCATAGCTTGATCTAAATTGAGCGGCCGGCCCATTAATTTTTCTTTTGCAATAACCAAAGTTAAGGCTCCCTCCAATTCCCGGATGTTTTGTTTAACGCTGGAGGCGATATATTCCAAGATTTTTTCCGACGGATGATGATTTTTAACGATACTTTTTGCTTTTAAAATAGCCAGCCGCGACTCATATTCCGGTTCGCTGACATCGGTCATAATTCCTCCCTCGAAACGCGATCTTAATCTTTCTTCAATGTCGCCGATTGAGCGCGGCGGGCGATCAGCCGATAAAATTATTTGTTTGTTGTTGTCATAAAGGGTGTTAAAGGTGTGAAAAAGCTGTTCTTGTCCCTGAATGGTTCGGGAAAAAAATTGGATGTCGTCAATAATTAAAACATCATATTTCCGATATTTTATTTTAAAGGCCGGCATTTCATTTTTTTGGATGGCATCCACCACCTCGCTGGTAAATTTTTCGGAAGTTACATATTTTATTTTGGTGGCGGGATTGTTTTTTTTAATTTCATTTCCGATCGCTTGAATGAGATGGGTTTTTCCCAGGCCGACGCCGCCGTAAATAAAAAGAGGATTATAAAGAGTGCCGATGTTTTTTGTCACCGCCACGGAAGCGGCGTGCGCCAGTTCATTAAAAGTTCCGACCACAAAAGAATCAAAGGTGTAGCGGGCATTGAGGCCAGTTTCGTTGTTGTCTTGAAATTCTTTGAATTCAAGCTGGGTTTCCGGCAGAAGGGCGATTTTTTGTTTTTTAGGAAGCGCGTAATTTGTGTTTAGAAAACTAAGATTGGCCGGCGCGGCAATATTATATGAAACGTTTCTGACTTCGCGGGAATAATTACGCAAAGATTTTAAGATTAATTTTTGGTATTTTTCTTCCAGCCACTCTTTAATAAAAGTATTAGGGACATTAACAGTGATTATGCCTTCTTTGTGTTCGGCAATGTTTGTATTTTTAAACCAAGTAATAAAATTAGCTCCTGAAACCTCTAATTCAATTTCGTTTAAAGCTGCTTTCCAAAGTTCTTCATTGGTCATGATTTATTTTTTATATTTTAATTTATATTTTAATTATCCGATTAAATTTTAATTTAGACAAATGCTTGTTTTTATTCATAACCATCATAAAATCTTAATATTGTGTGGATAATCTGTGAAGATTGTTTTTAAATTAAAAACATTGTATAGTGTTTTTATGTCCATTACTTATCAACCAAAAAAGAAAAAACGCAGCCGCAGCCACGGCTTTTTAAAAAGAAAGAAAACCGCCGGGGGGAGAAAAATTCTTAAAAAAAGGAGAAGAAAGGGGCGAAAACGGCTGACGATTTAATTTTTATGCTGCCCAAATCCCGCAAATTGAAAGGCAGGGATGTTTTTTTTCTTATTTATCGGACAGGCCGGAGAATTTTCACCGATTATTCAACGGCTTTTTTAAAAATCAGCCGAAACCACGGCAAGTTTGCTTGCGTGATTTCAAAAAAAGTCAGTAAAAAAGCCGTGGCGAGAAATAAATTAAGAAGACGGTCATATTCCATTATCAGGCATTATTTGTCCCGCTTAAAAGAAGGCTGCGCCGTAATTTTAGTTTTTAAAAAAGGGGCAGCGGAACTTTCTTACGCTGAACTGGAAAAGAATATTTTAGAAATTTTTGAGAAAGCAAAACTATTAAAATAAATTTTAAAATAGAAGCTATGTTTTCATTTCTTTATACCGAATTTCTCTCCCGTCCTCTTTATAACGCTTTGGTTTTTTTAATTGGCATTATGCCCTGGTCTGATGTGGGCTTGGCGATTATTGTCCTGACGATTTTAGTCCGAGGCGCGCTTTCTCCTTTAACTCACCGTTCAATCAAAATTCAATTTAAAATGAAAGAGATTGAACCGGAAATAAAAGAGCTTCGCGCCAAGCATCAAAATAAAGAAGAGCAGGCTAAGAAAATAATGGAACTTTACCGCCGGCACGGCGTGAATCCTCTTTCCGGATTTTTAATCTTGCTGGTTCAATTCCCTGTTTTAATCGCTCTTTATTATCTTTTTTGGCAAGGCTTGGATTTAACCAAAGACGGCCTTTACGCTTTTGTGGCCTTTCCGGAAACAGCGCGAATGGAATTTTTGGGATGGCTTGATTTGGGCGCGGCCAGTTTGTTTTTGGCGATTACCGCCGGGTTATCCCAATTTATTCAGGCAAAATTAACGTATCCGCCATCTTCTTCTGAAAAAAAATCAAACGCGTCTTTTCAGGGAGATTTTGGCCGCGCGATGAAAATTCAGATGATTTATGTCCTGCCTGTTTTTATTGGAGTTTTTGCTTACAATTTTCCGGCGGCCGTGGCCTTATATTGGACAACGATGAATGTTTTTGCTATCATTCACGAAGGAATCGTCAGATTCAAAGCCAAAAAAATCCAATATGCTCAAACCATCTCTTCAACAAACAATTCCGGCGAAAAAAGAAACCTCCGATAAAATCAAAGAAATTATTCAAATCCTTATTGAGAAAATGGGGGTGGCGGCGGAAGTGGAAGAAAGCTTTTTTCCGGCTGGCGTCATCTTCACCATTAAAACGAAAAATGCTGGCATGCTGATCGGCAATAATGGCGCTAATTTGGCGGCTTTGAATCATTTGGTAAAAAAAATCGCCAAACAAAATTTT
>C687J35174_10004033_pt1 | contig 19909 bp, 19 predicted proteins | sample RifCSPhighO2_01_FD_35174 | JGI IMG/M metagenome (IMG submission 35174) | reverse complement strand
CCACCAGCGAACTTCCTCTCCGTACTTTTCTTTTTGTAAAAATTCTAGCTATCATATCTTTATTATATTCATCAGTTATAAAATTTCAGCTTCTTCTTTAGAAGTTCTATCACTAAAAGCAGTAGAGCAGAGCTCAAGAAAGAAATGTAGGTTATACCCCAAAGTCCCACCAGGGGCGTCCCGTATAGTAGATCTGATAGCAGGAATATCAAGACCGCTTCCCAGAAAATTGAAAAGTAAAACATAAATATCGGCACCAAAAGTACAGACAGCCAAAACGGCATAAAAAGCACACTCATTATAAGTAAAATTGAAGCGGAAATACGTAATACCATTTACCTATATTACCTTAAAGAGAACTAAGACGCGAGCTTGGATGCAAGGCCGATGTAAGTAAGTGGTGTAAATTTCTTTAGTTCTAGTTTGATATGTGGTGCTACTTTGAGTTTATCAATAAAATTAGCAAAGTCTTCTAGGGTCACCTCTTTCCCGCGAGTAAGCTCTTTTAGAGCTTCATAAGGCACAGGGTAATTTTCTCGTCGTAAAACTGTCTGGATTGCTTCCGCGATTACTTCCGGATGGGCTAATAAATCTTCTTTAATTTTTATTTCATTGACTCCCACCTTACTTAATCCTTTAAGAAGTGAAGTGTAGGCCAAGTATGAATGACCAAAAGCTGTACCGAAGGCGCGCTCCACAGTGGAATCCGACAGATCTCGCTGTAATCTAGAAATCGGCAACTTGCGAGCAAAAAATTCAAAGAGCGCATTGGCCACTCCCAGGTTTCCTTCGCTATTTTCGAAATCAATCGGGTTTACTTTATGAGGCATAGTCGAAGAACCTGTTTCTCCCGCTTTAGGCTTCTGTGTAACCCAACCATCGGAAATATATCGCCAGATGTCTTGGTTGAAATCGAGGAGCACGTTATTTATTCGTCTCACAATGTCGAATACCGTTACATAACTATCGTGGCACTCTATTTGAGTGGTGAATAAATTAACTTCCAGTTTCTGAGATCTTTTTTTATTAAAACTTTCAATAAAATTAGTGCTGAAAGCGAGCCAGTCCACCCGAGGGTATGCTGCAATGTGTGCATTATAGTTACCAGTTGCGCCGTTTAGTTTGGCTTGGATTTTCATATTTTCTAATCCCTTGATTTTTTTATCGATTCTTATCGCGAAAACCTTCATTTCTTTACCAAAAGTTGTAGGACTTGCGCTCTGGCCATGAGTACGCGCGAGCATTGGCAAGTCCTTATATTTTTTAGCCAGACTCGTAAGCTCCGTAGTTATTTTTTTAATTTCTGGCACCATTGCCTGTTCTAGCGCATCTGAAAGTAAAAGTGCATACGCAATGTTATTGGTATCTTCGGAAGTTAAAGCAAAATGAACCCATTCAATGCTGTCTTTAAGTGATGTTTTTTTTAAATTTTCTTTAATGAAATATTCTACTGCTTTTACATCGTGATTGGTCGTTGCTTCCAGCGTTTTTATCTCCTTATAAGATTTCGTGTCGAATTTTTCATAAATATTTCTTACAATTTTCACATCACTCGATGTAAATTTACGCAGTCCTGTTTTACCCAAGTTAGACAAGCTAATTAAATATTCACACTCTACTTGCACTCGGTACTTCATTAATGCTTTTTCAGAAAAGTAAGGTGAAAGAGCTCGAGTTTTCTCGAAGTATCTTCCGTCTAGGGGATTGATGGCGCCTTCCATTATATTTTACTTAGGTTATGGGTAATCCTCTCGAGAATTGGTTTGGAAAAATCATGTTTAAATGTTCTGCCAGTTATGGTTTCGTAAATTTCAATATATCGCCTTGAAAGCTCAGCTACGAGCTCTGGTGGCGCTTTTGGTAACACTTTGTCATTGTATGGATCACAATTGTCTTTAAACCAGAGTCTTAAGAATTCTTTGTCGAAGAACTCTGGATCGAGGCCCTGACCGAATCTCTCATCATAAGTGTTACTTTTCCAGTAGCGAGAAGAGTCTGGCGTATGAACTTCGTCGATTAAGGTAAGTTTGCCATTTTCATCGAGTCCGAATTCGTACTTTGTATCTACGAGTATGAGTCCATGAGATAGAGCTATCTCCTGCCCTCGCTTAAACACGTCTTTCGCTTTTTGTGCCATTTCGTTCCAGATATTTTCAGGAACTATTCCTTCGTCTACAATTTCTTTTGGTGTGATGGGTCTGTCATGCTCATCTGACTTTGTTGTGGGAGTTAGAACTGGTTCTGTCAACTTCTGATTCTTCTTTATGCCATCCGGTAAAGTAAAATTGCCGAAATTTCGTTCGCCATTTTTGTAAAGTGTCCAAAGCGAGGTGTTAGTGGAGCCAGTAATGTATCCCCTGACTACCATCTCAATTGGTATAACTTTGCACTTCTTAACCACTACAGCTGCTGGATCCGGATTGGATATTATGTGGTTTTGAATTATGTCTTTAGTTTGCTCGAACCAAAACAGACTAATTTGGGTCAGTATTTCTCCCTTAAAAGGAATGGATGCGATATTCCTGTCAAAAGATGAGTGTCTGTCAGTAGAAATTAGGGTAATATGGTCGCTTGCTACATACACATCCCGCACCTTACCCACCTTCTTTTCACCCAAGTTTGTAAAATTTGTTTCTACTAAAACATCATCGATATGTTCTTTTATTTTTTCTATATTCATATACTAATTTAAAATTACTTTACCTGATCCTTGAATAATTTTTCCAATCCAGAAAATATTCTGGTCTTTTAATAACACTTCAAGATTTACCTTTTCTTTTCTCGGTACGACCATAATCATCCCAATACCCATATTGAAAACTGTGTACATTTCTCGCTCTCCAATTTTACCAATCTTTTGTAGATAAGTGAAAATTGGAAGAATGGGCCACGAACCTCTCTCTATTTCCGCATCGAGCCCTGTCGGTAGAATTCTGGGAATATTTTCAATAAATCCTCCCCCTGTAATATGTGCGATTCCTCGTACATCTACTCCCGCGTCGATAACTTTTAGCACTGGATTTGTATAATTTATATGTACTTTCAGGAGTGCTTCCCCTGCTGTCTCGCTTAGTTCTTTTATTTTTGTTTTTACAGTATGTTTAGCAGTTTTAAAAAGTAATTTACGCGCTAATGAAAAGCCGTTCGTATGTAATCCCGAAGACGGTAAACCCAAAAGAATGTCCCCTTCTTTTATTTTCTCTCCCGTTATTATTTTATTTTTCTCTACGATACCAGTAATTGCTCCGGCAATGTCGTGTTCACCTTTTATATAGGTACCAGGCATTTCAGCTGTTTCTCCGCCAATCAAGGCTACTCCTGCTAAACGACAAGCCTTGGACATGCCACGCACCATCTGCTCCATAATTTCAGGCTCTAATTTTTCATTAGCCACATAGTCTAGAAAGGTTATGGGACGTGCCCCCATAGCTACAATATCTCCACAGCTATGACCCACAATGTCTTCACCCACCGACTCATACTTATTCATCATTTTTGCAACGGAGAGTTTCGTACCCACCCCATCAATACTCTGCACCAAAACAGGATTTTTATACTTTCTTAAAATACTTCCAAGGTCATACAAGCCACCAAAGCTACCAATGTTTTTAAGTACGGAACTATTGTGAGTGGAAGCGACATGACTTTTTATCCTTTTTACAACTTCGTTTCCTTTTTTTATATTTACTCCTGATTTTGTATAAAGGTCAGCCATGATTATTTCTCCAAATATTTTTTATATCCGATTTCTTCCAGCTTCTCACCCTTGGCTTTATTTTCTGCTTCCATCTTCGCTTTGTAAGCGATCATCTTCTCTTCGAGGGACTTGTCCGCGATGGCGAGCATTTGTACTGCTAGAAGTCCTGCATTTTTAGACGCGTCTATCCCTACCGTGGCCACTGGAACCCCAGGAGGCATATTTACAGTCGAAAGAAGTGAATCCAGTCCTTCTAGAGCCTTGGCCTTAACTGGAACTCCGATAACTGGTAGAGGGCTCAGCGCGGCCAGAACTCCTCCTAGGTGGAATGATCCTCCTGCACCAGCAATTATTATTTTCATACCTCTCTCGGAAGCACTCATGGCGTATTCGTGAACTAAGTTAGGAGCTCTATGAGCTGAAGCCACAGTCATGTCATAGATTACCCCAAACTCCTCCAGAACCTTGGCGGCACCAGACATTACTTCTAAGTCGGAATCGGAGCCCATAATGATGCCCACCTTGACGTTCTTTTTCATGAAATTATATTATCATTTTTGAAAAATAAAGGAAAGTATTTATTTTCTTTGTGTTAGGGATTTTTTACCGATATCTCTCCGGTAGTAAATTCCTTCGAAATGTATTTTAGAAATTGCCTCATAGGCTGTGGCTAGAGCTATCTTGAGAGTGGAGCCGGTAGCACTTACCCCGAGCACTCGCCCACCATTTGTAACCAAACTTCCACTCTCATTCAACTTCGTTCCAGCATGGAATACGACTACATTGGAATTCTTTTCCGCAGTTTCTATGCCCGTAATAACTTCCCCCTTTTCATAGTTACCCGGATAACCTGCCGAAGTAAGAATGATGGTACATGCGGATAAGTGACTCCATTTTATTTCAAGTTCTGATAATTTTTGATCTATGCAAGCGTCAAAGATATCTAAAATATCTGTTTCGAGTAAGCGCATATATGTCTGAGTTTCTGGATCTCCAAGGCGCGCATTGTACTCTAGAATTTTCAGATGACCGTGAGATAGCATTAGCCCCGGATAAATAACTCCCTGGAATGGTTTGCTTTCCTTCATCATGGCGGCAATTGTAGGCGCCACAATCTTATCTTCAATTTCTTTTAATAAAACACTATGCACAAACGGTAGCGGGCTTATCGTGCCGATACCCCCAGTGTTAGGACCCGTATCTTCTTCACCTATCTTTTTATGGTCTTGAGAAGGCGGAAACATTTTAAATGTTTTACCATCCGAAAATGCATGGACTGAAATTTCAGTACCGTCTAAGAATTCTTCAATCACGACTTCCATACCGGCGTTGCCGAAGGATTTTTTAAGCATCATGTCTTCGAGAGCCGCTTGTGCCTCCTCTGGGCTCTGGCAAATCACTACTCCCTTACCTAGGGCCAGGCCACTCGCCTTAATGACTATTGGCATACTTTGTTCACTTAAATATTGTTTAGCTTCCTCGTATTGGGTAAAAGTTTTAAATTTAGCTGTTGGCAAGTTGTGCTTTTCCATGAAATTTTTAGAAAAAGCCTTAGACCATTCTAGCTCTGCGGCGGCTTTAGTAGGCCCCCAGATGCGTAATCCTACCTTTTGGAACTCGTCAACAATACCCATAGCCAGTGGGTCATCTGGTAAGGCTAAAGTTAGGTCTATTTGTTCCCTTTTAGCAAATTCTATAAGTTTAGCAATATCAGTAGCAACTATCTCTATGTTTTTACCAATTTGAGCTGTTCCAGCATTTCCCGGCGCGAAGAAAATTTCACCGGCCCTAGGAGACTTTGCTACTTTCCAGCCAATAGCGTGTTCCCTACCGCCTCCTCCAATTATTAAAATTTTTAATTTATTTTGCATCTCGACATAATCTTTCTAAAACTTCTACATATAATTCATTTTCTTTTTTCTTTAGTCTAGCATACAAAGATTCCACTGTATCCCCTTCCTTTATTTCCTCAAATGTTCTATCAAGTACCGGCCCAAAATCAAAATCAAGAGTTAAAAAGTGGATGGAGGAGCCAGCATAAGTTGACCTTTGATCCAGAAAGTTCTGAATCGCCTTATCGCCATACATTCCTTTGTTCCATAAAGCTATCGTGTTGTCAGGGTTTAGGACATTTCCATCTTTTGTGTCTGGAATTAAGCCCGGATGAATGTTTAAGATTCGATCTTCATATTTCTTTACTGTTTCTAGAGGTATAATTTTCTTCCAACCAGCGAGGCATATATAGTCAGGCGAGACTCTCTCAAGTACTGGTACAGGGTCTTCTATATCGGAAACTACCACAGAAATCAGAGCATCTATTCTTTCTTCATTGATCGCGTGTTCAATTGCTTTCCGGTTGGTTTGAGTACTCCCCTCGTGAACCAAAAGTGCTAACTTTTTTTTACTCTTTTGGGACGTCATAACTTACTTCACTTATTCGCTCTAGTAAATCTATCGGGTACTCTCCATTAAAAAATGAAGTACATAAATGCTCCCGAGGTAAGCCGACTGATTTAATAAGTCCATCTAAAGATAAAAAATGGAGTGAGGTGGCACCGAGGAATTTACGAATTTCCTCTACTGTTTTTGTGGAAGCAATTAAATCTTTTTGTTTCGGAGTGTCGATGCCATAAAAGTTCGGGAAACGAACTGGCGGTGAAGAAATAATAAAATGTACCTCTTTAGCTCCAGCGTCAAATATTGTTTTGATTAACTTTTGACTAGTAGTTCCGCGTACAATAGAGTCGTCCACTAAGGCAATTCTTTTCCCTTTCAACATCTCCCGGAGAGGAATAAGCTTGAGCGCCACGCTTTTCTGGCGAGATTTTCTGTCTGGTTCAATAAATGTTCGATGCACGTATCTATTTTTAACCAGAGCCATTTCAATGGGGATTTTGGTCCCTTCACTATAACCTATGGCTACTGGCACCGCTGTGTCTGGCACTGGTACCACTATGTCTACATCTAAAGATATTTCCTCTGCCAAGGTAACCCCAAAGTTCCGACGCACTTCATAAACTAATTTTCCGTTCATGACACTATCCGGCCTAGCAAAGTAAACATATTCGAAAATATCGTGTTTGGGATTGGCTTTGGCGAGCGTGACACTCGCAAGCCCGCTTTTATTTATCACTATCATTTCTCCCGGCAACACATCCCTTTCAAATTTTGCGCCAAGGGTTTCGAGCGCGCAAGTTTCAGAAGCAATAATATAAGTTCCATCTTTTAGAGTGCCTATTGAGAGCGGACGCATACCATAAGTGTCTCGTACTGCTACTAAGGTATTCTGATCCATCATAACTAATGCAAAGGCACCGGTAATAAGTGGAAATACTTTTCTAATGGCTTCTGGCAGAGCAACATTCTCTTTTAAATAAAAATCTATTGCGTCCGTGATGAGTTCTGAGTCGGAACGATTTTGTTCTAAAACTCCTTTGGAAGAGAGGAAATCCTGTAGCGCTTTCACGGAAGGAAGATTGCCATTGTGCGCTAGGGCAAACAATTCTTCCTTATTTACAACTGGCTGAGCGTGTTCCAGGGCGCCTCCGCCTGAGGTTGAATATCTATTGTGACCCACAGCAATGTTGCCTTTTAGGAATTTAATAGCTTCTTCCGTATAAACTTGGGCCACCAAACCCACGCCCTTGTGAGTAAGTAGCTTGCTCCCATTGTTAGTAGTAATGCCTGAGGCTTCTTGGCCTCGGTGTTGAAGCGCAAACAGTCCGAAAAATGCCAAGCGAGAAACTTCTAATTTCTTGCCGTATATGCCTACGATACCGCATTTTTCTCCTTTATCTTCCATATTTATTATTTACTCAGTAGAATTACCTACCGGGTTTTAAAATATTTAATCGCGTTTTTAAAAATAATTAATCCGTCTCCCCACTTTTCCGTCCGCTTCTTATTTTTCTGCCACATTGGACTCTGATGCGCGAACATCGCTCTCTCTGGGTGTGGCATGAGCCCGAGCACTCTCCCATTATACGCACATACGCCCGCGATGTCATGTGTAGAACCATTTGGGTTGGCTTCTAAGTTTTGAAATTCACAAATTGTGCGTTTTGTATACTTCAGCACTATCTGCTTTTTTCTACTCAGAGCTTTGTATTCCTTTTCACTTAGCATGTATCTTCCTTCCCCGTGCGCTATTGGCACAGAGATCTTTTTTATACCTGTAAGCCAGGGACTCCTGCCAGTAACTTCGAGGTCCACCCACCTATCTAAATATTTTCCACCACTGTTGTAGGTTAAAGCTCCAGGTAAAATTCCTAAATTTGTAATAATTTGAAAACCATTACAAATACCAATAACGAGGGTGTCGCGGGAAAGGAATTCTTCTAATTCTTGAGCTAGATGATTTTTAAATTTATTAGCATAAGCTTTTCCACTACCAGTGTCATCTCCGTAGGAAAATCCTCCCGGAAAAGCCATGATGCTATACTCCGCGAGTATTTTAGGTCCTGCGATTAGGTCATTAATGTGTACAATGTCAGCCACACCCCCTGCTTGTTCAAAGGCAAACTTCGTTTCCTCTTCACAATTGAGTCCGTACCCAGACAAAATGATTACTTTTGGTTTTTTATTTTTCTTACTCATTTCATTCTTTGAGACATTGCATGATAAATATCTCGTAATTTTTTGACTGCACTTTCGACTACCTTGTTTTTGCCGTCCATTACTACAACTTTTCCATCTTTAGAAACTTTCCCAAGCTCGGTGTATGGAATTCCTCTCATTGTTTTCTTGAACCTTAAAATATTCTTAGGTGAGACGGAAACCAGGATCCGGCCTTGGCTTTCAGAAAAGAGCTTGGCATCTACTACGGAGTCTACGGAGGAGTCTCCTCCGTAGAGGGTTCCTGATAAATTCTCGAGACTAATATTACATCCAAGCATTCCACCTACAGATGATTTAGCTAAAGCAACACTTAACCCTCCGGAAGAAACTGACAGAGAGGAAACCAGGAGTTCTTTTTCGATAACTTCCTCTAAGGCTAAATAAGTTTTCAGATTTTTCTTGAAATTTACCTGCGGTACTTTATTTCCAATAGCATTATTTTTCTCATGCTTAGCAAGTAGCTTGTAATACTCAGAAGCTCCTAACTCATCATTCGTCTCTCCTAATAAATAAATTACATCTCCAGCGTTTTTAAATTCCGGCGAAACTGTTTTATAAATATCCGGCATTACGCTTATCGCAGAGATAAGTAGTGTAGGTGGGATAGAAATCTTTACAGGTTTCCCTTTTTCATCATATCCTTGGAAGTCATTAAACATACTATCCTTGCCGGAGATGAAAGGCGTGCTATAGGCCAGAGCCCCGTCGTAGCAGGCCTTGAGTGCGTCCACAAGCTCCGCAAGCCTAGTTTTATCATAGGATGAGCACCAACAGAAATTGTCTAAAATAGCGAGTTCCCCGAGTGTGCCCCCGGCGGCAACAGTATTACGCACAGCAGTATCGAGGGCCGCTGCTGCCATACTATACGTACTAATGTCAGAGTAGGAAGGACACAGGCCAGAAGCGAGCACTACTCCTTTGTTGGAAGAAAGTACTGGCTTGAAAACTTGTGCCTCAGTGTTTATCATTCCTCTACCCGAGAGTGGTTTTAAAACCGAAGATGCCTGAACCTCGTGGTCGTATTGCTCTGAAATAAAAGAGAAGCTTGAGATATTATTATTTCCGAGTAATTCTTCAAAGACTTTGGTACGAGAGAATCCAGACGGGAGTTTAGGCTCAGAGAATTTATTTTGATGCGGGGTTGTGGTTAGCTGTTTTTGAGGTAAGCCGTTGTGTAAAAATTCAAGTTCTAAATCCATAATAACTTTGCTTTCCCATTTCACCACACATTTTCCGGAATTATTGAACTCACCTATCACAGTGGCTTCTACTCCCCGGCTCTGCATTAGGGCGCTAAATACTGGCCACTTTTTCGGTGGCACGGCTAGAGTCATACGTTCTTGGGATTCGGAAATCCAAATTTCCCAAGGTCGCAGACCTGGATATTTTAGTGGCACTTTTTCCAAATTAACTGTAGCTCCGTCGCACTCCTTTGCCATTTCTGCCACCGAGCAGGAAATTCCTCCGGCGCCGTTATCCGTGATGCTGTTGTACAAATTCATTCCGCGCGCTTCCTTGACTATCGCATCACTAAATTTCTTTTGAGTTATCGGGTCGCCAATTTGCACCGCTGTTGCCGGAGAAGATGAGTCCATGACAACGGATGAAAAAGTAGCGCCATGGATACCATCAGCGCCGACCCTGCCACCTACCACCACAATATAGTCTCCAGCTTTGGCGCTCTTTTCGTGAGAAGGTAAATTATTTATTGTTCTTGGAATGAGTCCCACCGTCCCTGCGAAAACTAGCGGTTTGCCCCGATATCTATCGTCATAACGCACAAATCCGGAAATTGTAGGAATGCCGGAACAATTCCCGCCCGTATTGATGCCTTTGATCACGCCTTCCATAATACGTTTCGGCGGGAACATCTTTTGAGTCATATTTTTATCCCGAAATAGTGGCCTAGTGTCTTCTGGTTCGCCAAAACAAAATCCATACGTGTTGGCTACGGGCTTAGCACCTAAGCCAAATCCGAGACAGTCACGATTTACCCCAACAATACCAGTAATGGCTCCGCCGTAGGGGTCAAGCGCCGAAGGACTGTTGTGAGTTTCTACTTTATGGGTGATTAAAAATTCTTCATCGAAACCGATAGCCCCGGAGTTGTCTTTAAAAACAGATACGCAGAAATCTTTCCTACCTAGTTTCTTCCTGATTAAATTTGTGGCGCCCTTAATATACGTCTTGTATAAACCATCCTTAATGTTGTCTATCGGATTGGCAAAAATTGTATGTTTACAATGCTCGCTCCAGGTCTGGGCTAAGGACTCGAGTTCTATATCAGTCGGATCTCTACGTAATTTTACGAAATATTCGGCAATGGCGTTCATTGAGTCAAGGTCAAGCGCTAAGGGTCCTCGGCGGCTTCCGTTGTCGTCTACTATTCCTTCTCTGCCAATCTTGATAAGCTCTTCGTCAGAGACAGCTAAAGGAACATTAACAATAGAAGTCCTTTTTTCTAGAATAACTTGGGGAATTTTTAAAGGAAAGTTGTTCTCCTTTCTTATGGCTTCAAGGGTGGTGATATATGCTGTTTCTATCAATGGATTATAGAGAGACAGTGCGAGTTTCTTTACTGCTTCCATTTTGATAGATTTAGAAATTAAAAAAATTTTGGAAGAATAAACACTCAAATTCTCCCCGTTCTCTAGGTGTAGTAAATCAATAATGGTCTCCCGAGTTGTATGTCCGACATTGTCGGTGACCCCGGGCTTGAAACCAATTTCTATAGCATAACTAAATGGTTTTACTTTAGGTAGTTTGTTTATTGAGAAGTTTTCCGTGATAGGATTTGCAAGCGCGCGGCCAACTAAAATGAGCATTTCCGGAGTAAGCTCGTGTTCCAGAAGATAAGAGTCAATTTGCCCCCCTCGAATATCAGAACTTCTAGGCGCTACATATATCCGGGAAATCATACAGTTATATTATCGTATATATATACTAAAGACAAATTCATGGTTTTTATTTCCAATTCCGCTCTACTACATGGTGTTCCTCTGGCCCCGTGCCGACGTAGATTATTTTTGCGCCTAGAGTTTTTTCCAAAAATTTAACATACGTAAGAGCTTCCTTAGGCAATTTATTTCCATAATCCGAGAGTTTTCCCTCCCAGATGGGGAATGTTTTATAGACTGGTTTTACATTTACCCGAGAGAGATCAAAAGGAATTTTTTCTGTCTCTTTGTTATTTATTTTATAAGAAGTACAAACTTTTATATTTTTAAAACCACTTAATACATCAAGCTTGGTCAAAACTAATTCTGTAACGTTGTTCATTTCTATCGCGTACTGAAGAAGCGGAATATCCACCCAGCCTGTGCGGCGAAGTCTACCTGTGGTTGCGCCGATTTCATTTCCCATTCTTCGGAGAGCCACACCTTGCTCAAATTCACTCTTGCTGTCTGGGTCGGGCAGTGGAAACTTTGCTTTTTCATCCACCATCTTTTTGTCGCGACACCAGACTGCAGACGTGAGACCTCCGAGTTCTGTCGGGAAAGGGCCTTCACCCACCTTGGTGGTGTAGGCTTTAAAAATTCCAATCGCACCTCCAATGTATGAAGGCGGAATACCGAGCCCAGTACCCACTCCGCTCGCAATCGTGTGGGAAGAAGTAACATACGGATAGTGTCCAAAGCGGACATCAAGTAGTGCTCCCTGCGCGCCTTCGGCTATTACCTTCCTGCCCCGAGACAATGCTCTTGAGACTATCTCTGCTGAGTCTGTGACCGCAAGCGACTTCAGAAATTTAATTCCTTTGAAAAAATTAGCTTCCTTCTCTTTTAATTCTTTTGCACCTACTTCGTGTCCAAAGTCTTTGAGTAGTGTTCTTTTGTGTTCGTTGCGAAGTTCCGTGTATTTTTTTTGAAAGTCATTATTAAAAATATCTCCAACCCTCAGCGCTCGCCTAAGAGTGAGGTCAGTATAAGAGGGTGAAATACCTTTACCGGTAGAGCCGATCTTTTTCTTACCGCGGGTTCGCTCAGAGATAGAGTCTAGAATCAAGTGTGTCGGCATAGTGAGTATGGCGTGCGGTGAGACTGACATGCGATTCATAAAAGATACACCAGGGGGGATCGTCAGTGTTTCTTTCTGGAGTGCAGATGGATCAATGACCATCCCGGCTCCTAGATGTATTTGCGCTTGGCCGAAGACTCCAGAAGGTATAAGGTGAAAAACATAACAAATACTTTTATGCCAGATAGTATGCCCGGCGTTGTTACCACCCTGGAACCTTACAATCAGATCTTCCTTTTTTAAATTTGAGGCAATGCGCGCAACTCCCTTGCCCTTACCCTCGTCTCCCCACTGGAGTCCGATAATAGGCATGATCATGCTTTTTATTTTCATTGTTTTTTATAATTAGGAGTGGGGGCGACCATAAAAATATCGTGTACGTGACTTTCATTTAGTCCTGCGGAAGTAATTGTATAAAAAGAAGCACCGCGCAGGGAATTTATTTCCTTAGCACCTAAGTAACCCATGCCAGCTCGCAATCCGCCAATGTATTGATGTATTACTTCTCCCACTGCGCCCTTATAGGCCACGTGGCCGGAGACGCCTTCGGGTACAAGTTTGATTGGATCATATTGGTCGTCTTGGAAGTATCTATCTTTCGAGCCTCTCTGCATTGCGCCCAAGGAACCCATGCCTCGGTACTTTTTATATTTTTGATCATTGACGACGATAGTGTCCCCTGGTGACTCATCAGTACCGGCAAATACTCCACCCGCCATCACCACATCTGCTCCGAAAACAAGCGCCTTCACAATGTCTCCACTGTGTTTCACTCCACCGTCTGCGATAACAGATACTCCGAGCGGGCCACAAACTTTATACACATCCGCCACTGCCGAGAGTTGAGGTACCCCAACACCGGAGACGATGCGGGTCGTACAAATAGAACCTGGACCAATGCCAACTTTAATTACATTTGCTCCTGCTTTGATAAGTGCCAGAGCCGCTTCCCCTGTCGCTACATTACCAGCAATTATTTCAAGTTTAGGAAATTCTTTCCTTATATTTTTTACAACTTCTAGAACACCCCTAGAGTGCCCGTGCGCGGTATCAACACATACCACATCCACTCCAGCCTCCACTAAAGTTTGTACGCACAGAAGCGCATCCTTGCCTGTACCCACCGCTGCTCCGACTGCGAGCCGACCGTCTTTATCTTTAGTCGCATTTGGATAAGCTTTACTTTTCCTCATGTCTCGATAAGTAATGAGTCCAACCAACTTTTTGTTTTTGTCTATCAGTGGGAGCTTCTCAATGCTGTGTTTCCTAAATAAATCATTTGCTTCTAGGAGAGTAGTGTCTGGACTACCGGTAATGAGTTTAGTGGTCATAATATCTTTAATCGGAATATTCTCACTTTTATCTAAGCTTTCAAAGCGCAGATCTCTGTTGGTCACAATGCCCAAAAGTACGCCTGCTTGATCCACTATTGGAATCCCGCCGATGTTATGAGTTTTTTGAACACGAAGAGCATCCCCAACTGTTGCATTAAAAGGTAAGGTAATAGGATTTACAATGCGTCCGGATTCGTAGCGCTTGACGCGTTCTACTTCGCGGGCTTGGTCAGTTATTCCTAAATTTTTATGAATAATGCCGATGCCACCTTGCTGAGCCATGGCAATGGCCATAACGCTTTCCGTAACTGTATCCATGGCGGCAGACATGAGTGGAATGTGGAGAGTAATATTTTTTGTAAGGCGAGTCTTAGTACTGACGTCCTTTGGTAATACTTCACTATACCCAGGCACGAGAAGAACGTCATCAAAAGTAAGACCTTGCCCTAACATTTTCGGACTTAATTTTTTAACCTTTTTGGGCGTCATAATTAGATATCGTTTATACTACTATTTTTTTTATAGATTATCAAATCATCCTTAGAATGCTTCCAGCTCTCCTGCACAGCATCCAGAATTCTCCAGCTCTCTAATACTTCTCCGCTCGAGATAAATAAATTGTGCTTATCCTCGAGGGCTGCCTCGATTACATGCTCATACGCATCTGGTTCATGTTCGATATTAAAAATTTTAATGCCTCCATTTTTATATTTTATCTTTATGTGTGTAAATTTTTCTTGTAGCGCCTTTCCGGTAGCCATGGTTATCGGTATTCCACGCCATAGAGGGTCATTGGAAATCATATTTATGGATACAAAGGTCTCTGTTAGGCTTTTGGGATTACCAACCTCCTCTCTGTATCCCTCATATTGTCCTCTTTTTACACATTCGTGTAAAGTTATGTCACAGACAACTTCTAAATTCTGAAGAGCCGTATGGCGTCGCTCTGCCACTGATTCTTCCCCCTCCTTCATTAAAATAATTGCCACGAGCTCGAGCAGGTGGCTCTGTACAAAGTCCCGCAGTGCCCCAGTCTGCTCATAAAAATTTACCCGGCCTTCAATACCTATTTTTTCACTAGCTATAATTTCAATACTTTGGACATTACTTTTATTCCAATCCGTTCGAGTAATTTCCTGTACAGATTTTTTAGCCAAGTAGTGATCAATGCGATAAATCTGATCTTCATTAAAATATTGGTCTACGTGCTCTACTAGATCTTGCGCGGACTTTAAATCCTGACCGAAAGGTTTTTCTAGCATTATTTTAATATTATTTGCTTTACCAAAGTTCTCGCTGATTAATCGAACAGCTTCTGTCACACCCTTGGGAGGAATTGCTAGGTGAAATATCTTATTCCCGTCGCTCGGAATTAATTTTTTTAAATTCCCATAATCCTTGCGTGAAATAGGAACAATGATACCCTCGTAATTCATATTCGCGAGCGCAGGCAATAAATACCTCTTAGCTAAGTCTCCAGAAGCCCCGAAAATAATGTAAGCTGTACTATTGTTTTCCATGAATATTGTGCCCGCCGAAGGCATTCCGCATAGCTGCGAGCAACTTGGTGGTAAAATTAATTTTTCCTTTCTGAGACTGGAGACGTACATCAAATGCAGCCTGAATTGAAGGCGTTTCTATTTTTAAATTTTGAGCTACCTCAAGTGCCCAGCGTGCCTCACCGGATTCTGCTACTACACCCTCAATGCCTCCGAGCTCCGGATTTTCTTTCAAAGCATCCCGAGTGAGTTCATTCAGCCAAGAAGTGATAACACTGTGACGTTGCCATACTTCACCTGCCGCGACGAGGTCAATATTTTTATACGGTCCTTCCTTAAGTAGTCGATAGCCTTCCGCTAAGGACTCCATCATGCCGTACTCAATGGCGTTGTGGGTCATTTTTACAAAGTGCCCTGAACCACTCTCTCCGAAATGATGATACGCGCCTAGGGGCAATGCCAAGGTTTTTAAAACTGGTTCAATTATTTCAAATGAATTTTTTTCTCCACCACACATCATAGCAAAGCCGTTTTGATACCCCCAGACTCCACCGCTGGTACCGATGTCAAGCAGGACAGAACCTAAGCCCGCCACTTTTTCCGCTCGCACTTTTGTGAGCCTGAAATCAGAATTTCCGCCGTCTATTAAAATACTTCCCTTCGGAATTAATTTAAGCCATAGGTCTAGTTGCGCGTCTACTACCCCTGAAGGAATCATTAACCAAATCACTACCTGATCTTCACTGAAAGCATTTAATGTCTTACTCTTGTCATCCTCTGTATGATGCGGAATTACAATAAAACCACCCTCTTCAAGTTTTTTTGCTATCTGACTTCCCATTTTACCCAATCCTGCAACTGCAATTTTTTTCATACTATTTTTACTTATTTGGATAATCACTAAAAATTGTAACTTTGGGCACTACTTTTAAAATCTGCACTGGCGCTGTCCGGAGATCTACATTTTTATTTTTAAAATTCTCGAGCACTCCCCATTTCCCCTCCCCTTGCACGAAAACAACAGCTTCGTCTAATTCTACTATGGTTTTGGGTGTTATGGTAATGCGTTCAAATTTCTCCGTATTGTACCTAAAGGCAAATTCTTTACTCTCAATCGCGGGGCTTTCCGGTAAAATCCCAGCTGTATGACTATCGGTCCCTATTCCGAATAAACCAATTTTATAATCCGCTCTCTCTAATTCTAACTTTAGATTTATGTTGAAATTCTCTGTTGTCTCTTCTCTGGCACTACCGTTTAAAACGGGCATTAGCTTCGCTTCCACTAAAGAAAACCCGGTGTCGAGGAGTTGCTGCCAATTCGAATCCGGAAATCCGACGGGTCCATAGCGCTCGTCTGTAAGCATCACAGCGAGGTTCTGATGCGGATTTTTTGAAATTATTTTTGCCGCTTCTGCGGCAACCTTTATTGAAGAACCACCAGGTACAAACCACAGAACTTTTTTATTGAGTCCTAACTTTTCTAAAATCCGGCTAGCCAGAAATTCTGCAGCAACTTTAGGTTCTGTAGTTGTCTTTATCTCTATGTCCATGTTTAAATTTCTACACCTTCTTTAATTAAAAGCGCTCTTTTGGTATTAATACCACCCTTACCTGAATAGCCACCTAGGGTTCCATCACTCCTCACAACTCGGTGGCATGGAATTTTTATTATTAAAGGATTTGCCCCCACAGCGTTGGCCACTGCCCGGACCGCCTTAGGCATGCCTACTTTATGAGCTAAGTTCTGGTAAGTAATTGTCTTACCTTTCGGAATCCTCAAAAGCTCCTGCCAGACTTTTTTCTGGAACGGGGTGCCTTTTAAATTTTCAACATTAATTTTCACTAATTTAGTATATCAAATTTCCTCAACTTTCATAAACTAGGATTTCTTTAAAACATCTTTCTTGAAATGTTTTAGGTACGCAACTAAAATAAAGCTAATAATGACCATTAAGAACCAAGAAGTTATTTTACTTGTAGAAACTACATTCCACGCATGGACTTGGTTGGGATATTGCCAGGCGCCGAAATAAGTGGAAATGTTTTCCGCAATCCAAATAAAAAATGCTATCAAAAGAAAGGCTAAATTCATCGGCATGAAGCGGCGAATATTAGTCACCGTGAAATACACTCTGGTTTTCCAAAAGAAAGCAAAAACAGCAATTATTAGAAATATTCTAAAGTCATATATGTAATGATTAGTAAAAAAGTTAAGGTAAATTAGGCCGCAAAGTAAAACACTTAGTCCGTAGTGTGAGTAGTTGGTAAGCTCTAGCTTCATTATTTTCCAGGACTGACTTATGTAACTTCCTATCGCTGCATACATAAATCCGCTGTAGAGAGGAACTGTGGCGATTTTTAAAAATGCCTCTTCAGGGTAACTCCACGATCCGACAGAGGGATGTGTTTTATAAAGTTCTAAAACTAAACCAATTATGTGAAATAAGAAGATAACTTTTACTTCGTCCTTGGTTTCCATTTTAGTGAAATAAAGTATTGCCTGTATTAGCACTGCAGCTAAGAATAAAAAGTCGTACCTAGGAAGTCCAAAAAGCGGAATATGATTTGAAAGAAAAAGCAGAACAAAGAAAGATCCTGCGAAGATAGCCGCGTGGGCTTGTTTAATTCCAAAAACTAAAAATTCTTTCATGAAATTACTAATAGCGATGGCCGAAGGGAAATTTTATTCTGTTGTTACGCCATTAAAATGTTCTCCTTCGTCTGCCAGTGCATCGGCTTTAGTTTTATGAATCGTGCCGTCTAAGTGGTTTGGCGGAGAATACAAAGAGTAAAGTTTTAAAGGTTTATCTGATGAAGTATTTATAATGTTATGCTTTGTTCCGGCTGGCACCACAACACTAAATCCATCACTGATTTCGTGTTCAACACCATCTAAGACGGCTTTCCCTTGCCCACTCTCACATCTTATAAACTGATCAAGCTGGTGAGTTTCCTCCCCGATATCTTCGTTAGATTTTAAGCTCATAACGACAAGCTGGCTGTACTTGGCAGTATACAGTACTTGTCTAAAGTTCTGATTTTCCTCCGTTATTTTTTCTATGTTTGCAATGTATCCTTTCATAATATTGTTTTCTTAATCTAGTCCTTAAGCTTTTAGTTCGACTAAATAATTATACCAAATAATGTTAAAAATACGAGCTGGATGTCTGGTGCAAAATTGTAACCTTAATTAGTAATAATATCTCAAATTACAGAGTTGATGGTTATTGTTAACTCTTACTGGATATGATATCATTTTAATATGAATTCTAATTTTTTTGAAATGTATCCTAATAAAAAAGAAGATGAGTCCTATCATCGATATCAGAAGCTAGGTGGTATTATCAATGAGGAAGATTATAGAAGTGCTCTTGCCAGAGCTGAGAGTGTAACCACATTTGATAAAACACTAATAGCACAAGCAGAAGGAATTGCGAGATTTTCAAAAATTGAATTAAACAAGGCAGAAGGTATTACTGATCCAAAAATTAAATTATATGTAATATTACGCGGTGATGTTAGACCTGAAGGAGTTGACCGCTACCACGATGAGATGAGTGACCAGCGTTTATTTGCAGAATCATTGCGAATGTTGGGAGATGCTGAGTCGCTCGATAAAATGAGACAAGCTTACCCACGTATCTCTATGGGAGAAGAGCAGAAAGAGACAGGTAAAAAGGAACACATTGAAGCTGCATAAACAACTACGAAACCTTGGTGAAGGATTGCTGGGAGACATGGACTCGAACCATGATTCACGGCTTCAAAGGCCGCTGTCCTACCATTAGACGATCTCCCAATGTTGATATTGTATTTACAAGGGTATCATAAATGTGGAATAATATAAAGATATATGGATAAAATACCAGAACCAAATAAAGTTCCAAAGCTAGGTGGCGCAGAAGCCATAAACATGGCTAACTGGCGTATGCAAATTTCAGAACTCATACGCTCCTCGAAAAACGACAAGAAAAACAGGCCTGTGGGTGCCTTAGAACTAAATGAAGTCATTCCTGCAGAGCTCACCGAGGAAGATGCTGACATGTGGTATAAGATAAAACATACACCCGACACTATCTCCATGGATGATTTTAGAAAGTACGAAGTAAGCGTAAGAAAGTCAAACAATCATTCAAGGAATTATTTCAGAGCAGTGCTCGCAAATATGCTTTCCGCTACCATGGTATACAAGGATCTGGGAAATAAATACTGATTCAAAAAGTTAATCGGAACCCAAGATTCGCACTAAGGCAAGCTCAAGCGGTAGCTCTGCGATAAAGGCATTGTCCATATTCTGGTACTCCTCGAGGAGCATAGTGAGTGCTGCGGAACGGAGCATTCCCCCTTTGTCTTCCTTAACTAAGGCCTTTAAAAATTCTAAATCCGTCTCCCCCATATCTACTGCCATTTCTTCCTCAAGATTCGGCGCATAGCGTAGAATTATGGCCAAGCGGAACTTCTCCACGATAAGCTTGAAGTAAAGCTTCATATCTAAATTTTCTTGGGAGGCAGTCCTGACGGCTCGCATACCTAACTCAATATTCTTTGTAGCAATTGCAGAGATAAAATCATTTACTAGAATAGTCTTCGGCGCGCCAGTAATCTTTTCCACATCTTCCTTTGAAATCTTTGTACTTTTTTTACTTTTAGTATCCTTGCCTTCCTTGTTGTGGAAGTTTAAAACTTTCTGAAGCTCACCTAGGGCATTTCGGAAGGAACCGTCCCCCAGGATAGCCAAGAGTTCC
>C687J35174_10004029_pt1 | contig 19922 bp, 15 predicted proteins | sample RifCSPhighO2_01_FD_35174 | JGI IMG/M metagenome (IMG submission 35174) | reverse complement strand
GACTGACAAAGTTATGTGCGGCAGGAGTATCCATAATAATTGGGGGTAAGGGTGATGGTGGTGCAGAAGTCGGTGTTGGAGTCGGTGCGGGAGTTGGTGTTGGTGTTGGAGTTGGTGTTGATTCTCCTCCACCGCCACTAGTATTACCTGCCGGATTTATGACGGACAGAACTTGAACATCGCTTCCCGCCGTTCTGTCAGTATATGTTACAGATGTCGTTTGGAAAAAACTACCTGAATATCGAGCTGACGTTTCAGTATCGGCCAATGGCACTGGACAATACCAATAACCAGCATTCGTGCTTGTTCCCATAGTACAAGCTGTCCCATAACTATCTCCGGCTACAACAGTCCCATATGTAATTTTACTATCGCTAAAAGTACCGCCAGACTGAAATACTTGAACTTTATGACCGAACGACAAGCCGCTTTCGTTATGGGCGCTGGTAGTGGCCGTAACTCCAAAGTCAACAGATGTAGATGTAGCACCGCCATAAAGTGTTAATGTTGTCGTAGTTGCTCTGTTAACATAGCCATCGGCACCACCGGTAACCGAACCTCCACTCGTTGAACCGGCAATGTATTTTCTCCATGTACCGCCATAATTACTGTATGATTGTGAAGCGACAGTTCCACTATAGGTTGCAGAAGCAGTAGTTCCATCAAGGGTCAAATCAGTACTAAGTTCATCGGCAGCACCATTTATACGGATGTTATAATCCATACTGGCCCTGGTAGTAAAAACACTGGAACCGGAAGCCGGAAGCGACACTGTCCATCTTCTCTGTACCCAACCGCTGATAGAGGCTACCGCATATATAGTATCGCTAGTGTTAAAAATACAAGTAGCATCAGTCATCTCTTTGGAATTAGAGGCGACTTTTATGATTCCGTCTATTGCCTGGGTGCTTTCCGAAGCAATACCGCCGGCAGTCTCGGTTATAGAACCGGAGGCTGTGCCGTCACATGACCACTCTACGGTTACTCCTTTAGCATTTAAAACGTCTATCTCCGTATCAATTCTAAAATATACATACTCCCCGTCATCATAATCAGCACTGGCGCTATTAGAAAAAGCTACAAAAGAAAAAGCGGCTAAAACCGCAACAAAAAAATACGACCATGTTTTAGTCTGAGTAAATAATTTACCCATATATCCTGCGGCTGTAAGGTTGGCCTGCGAATATTCAATCTTTATATTTGAGTACCCGCAAAAACGCTTACGAGGTTTAAACTTATTTTACTATCTACTAATTATACGTCGAGATGGCCATAGTAGCCATAGGAGCTGTGGATAAATGCAGTTTCCACAAGTTTGCCATCTTATATCTCATTCGAGGATTATGGAAGTTCAACTTCCATAATACCTGTCGCCGAGATGAGTTTATCTCGTATAAGCGGGGACCTGATTAACCGAGGTATAGTCGGAGCCTTTTTGATACCAGTTGAACTCGTTGGAGTTGATGCAGAATACCTTCTTAAAGAAGTCGGCATCGTCGGCTACGGCTTGTTCTCCCGAAGTATTAACCCAGTGGAGAACACCTGTATCCTCACCTGTAGTTTCTACACCATAGACCTTTTGATCGTCCGTTTCACAATTTCGGAATAGGCCTGATGTGACTAAAGTATCTCTTGTGCTTGAGGATGTGTTTTTGACTGCACTGAACCCTCCCAGGTGGCCGTAGAAGCCGAAGATAACGGGATTTAAGAATAGTCTCTTGTAGCCATGCTCGTTAGGAATATATATGTCGGGGTCATTGGAGCCAGGGGCGCTGATAGTGTCGCCTTCTCTTAAATTAAGAGCTGACAGACTGGTGAAGCCGAGAGAGGTTGGATTCCCCACCTCTGCCAAAGGCTCCGGCGAGGTAAGGGGCGTCGGAGTTAAAGATGGTGTGGGGATCGGGGTTACGACAGTTCCGGGTAAAGTCATGGTATTTCCATAAATCGGAATCCCGCTCAAAGCCGGCTGTGCTTGTGTTGGATATGTAAATCCGCTGAATCCAACCCGCACATTACCGGCCGCAGAAGATGCAAGACTCGCCTTAACTAAATAAGTCTTAGACTTACCATTCCCAATAATAACATTGCTAAATTGAACTAAATTCGGATTTTCACTTTGATTAGGATAATAACCCAATAAAGAAGAGCCTTCTGTGTCGTATATATAGATATTAGTAAAATTACTCAAACCGCCAGATACATCTGCATCCACATAGATACCGTTTAAATACACGTCTCCACCGGATACAGTCAAAGTAATTCGCGCCACATCAACATATTGGGCTTCTGCTGATATATATTTCGCTACAGATGTTTCGCTATGTAATGTCACGGTCAACATCGGCTCCTGCTGGCCAAAAACAAATGAAAATACGCTAGAAATAAAAACAACCGCGAATATAAATACTACAAAATATCTTCTCATAAGATCATTATAACAAAAATGACGATTCACACACAACTACCCAAAACCAAAACCCCGCCCTTTTATAAGGGCGGGGTTGGTCTCGAGAAACGTCATCGCACGAATCCCGAAGATTAGATTACTTAATCAATATCTGGGTATCAACCAATGTCTTTACTAAACCATCGGTGAACCAGTCATCCGTTGAAGTGGAGTGGCTAGGCGCCGACTGATCGGTCCAGACAAAGGAAGCTGGCTTTGCTTGCTGAACAGTTGAATCTTCTGAAGTAACTGTCGTACCTGTCGGGTTAGCAATCTTAGTGCTAATAGAGTTACCGGCAACAAGTGCGCCAGTGATGGTCGCCCTTAACTCAAGGGTTACCGAACTACCAGCAGAAACTACACGCTCAGTAGCAAAGCTGAATGCTATCTTATCATCAGTTCCGCTATAGCTATCGCTTGCAGTAGCACCAACAGAACTCGGAGTGATGTTTACACCATTCTCCCATAACTGATAAGTACTGGAAGCAATGGTAATGACATCCGAGCTCGATGCTACGGTGAAGGCGATTTCATTCCATGCTATCTGACCACCGGTAGCGGAAAGAGTCGTCTTAAACAACGTTTGGGTACCACCGGATAGAACGGTAGTAGGCAACGCAAATGCAGTAAACACCGGGTAACCTTTTACGAGACGCTGGGCATTAGCAGCATAGGTCGCAGTAGCTAGCCCATCGGTGGTAGTTATGGTACCTGCACTATTTCGGTACTTGTATCCGTCCAAGTACAATGTGACATTACCACCAGTATCGTTAGCTCCTACACCTACATTCGAGAACTGAACATCAAGTGAAAGAGTCTTCGTTCCGCTTGCCTGTGGCAGTGAAAGATTCAATCCGGTAAATGAAGCGGAACCCGTAGTTGTACTCACAGCAGCCGTTGCAAGGGTTGTAGAACCGTCTTTCAAAAGAAGGTTAGCAATCGCACCGCTATTGGAAGCAACAGTAGGTGAGGCAATGTCTACATAAATTTCTTCTAGATAGTAGTCGTCATACGTCGGGGTAATAGTAAAGTTATAGACATTCTTTGTTACACCGCCATTCACAAAGTTGGAAACAGCTATTGAACCATTAGCTACAGTAAATGCGCCGGCCGCGGCAGTAATTGTCTGACCATCAACAACACTGGTTGTGCTTGATGTGCTTGAACCAACTGTCGTTCCCGTAGCACTAAAGGCCAGCTCCACTGCATCATCGTCAGTAAGGCCGGAATCAACATTCGCCCAGACTTCAACCTGATAGGTCTTATTCTTGGGTAATGTGAAGTTGACCGAGAAACTCGTACTTGCGCTTTCCGAAAGGGCTGCTGATTTGGCCGGTGAAGTGTAGACAACACCGCCTGCATCGTTCCAAACCTTGATATATGCATCAAGCAACTGACCTCCGTCAAATGTCGTACCAGTTACCAATTGAGGCATAAAGTCCAAAGAAGTTACATTAACATTCTCGGATGAAGCGGCAGTAAACGTGAAGTGGCCAACCTTTACACCGTTCTTCGGATCCACAATCGACTGATTAGCATAACCGGAATATTTTCCAGCTGTTAATGAGCCAGTTCTAACAGTCAATGTATTACCAGTCTTGTCGGCACCCGGACCGTTGACATAGTCCAAGGTGACTAAACGCTGAACATTAGACGCACCGATTGTAAATTCTGCTGTAATTTCTGCAGCAGCCACAATACCGTTTGTACCACTGGCATCAAAGATATCGGCTCGGATCTCTAAAATTCTCGGTGTTCCAGGAACAACGATTAACGAAGAACCTAGAGAAACTTCGGCATAACCAGCAGAACTTGATGCGGTAGGAGAGTCAACTTCCCACAAAGTGGTAGTTGAACCAACCTGAACACCATCAGCAAATATGGCCGCATTTCGAAGAGCAAACTCACTACCAGTTGATTCGTTAGCAATTAGAAGATTCTCAACTTTCATGCTTTCTCCAGCGGCTTTGAACTCATAGCGAGCCAGAACTACACCGGAAGCATCTTTAACAACATCTCCCGAAGGCGAATCATTCGTCTTGGTGACGGTTAAAGTACCAGAAGCAATATTCTGGGCTGTGGAACTTGCGGGAAGAGTGCCGGCTGTCGGAACAGCAGCACCATACTGCGAGTCAACGACCCATACATCTGGCTTCTGTCTCAACGAGAGATAGAAGTTCTTGCTTGAACCTCCAATAATGTCAACTAAGACCTTCAAAGTTCGGCTACCAGTCTCAAGTTTAACCGGACTGCCGGACATATCAAATAAGACATATCCGTCCGCACCCTGTTGAGCTAAGGCTGAACCGACTTGAACACCATCAACAAAGAGTCGGAAGTTACGAAGATCGCCAACTGCTACTGAACCAACAACTCTCATCTGGAGCGATTTCAACCAGACATATCGTGTGGCAACAGTAGTAGTATTCTGCCAAGCAACAAAGTCCTCCTGCGGAACAGGCGCTCCATCTGAACTTGGCGTGCTGGAACCAACAGTGTATGTGGCAAGGGTAGCGGTTGCAATAGTGTGTAAATTACTTGAAACACTCACTGCATTGCCGTTGACTTCGGTAGCTTGAACACCGAGAGTTTCACCAGCAGAGCCATCAACTTCGGCTACAACTGATATAACCTTTGAACCAGATACCGTAAACAATCCGCTGGCATCATTAAAGTTCATAACACCGTCCGAGACAGTAACAGAATCGGTTAATCTCCTGTTACCATCATACAAGTAGACATTCTTTAACGATGCGTCCGCAGAAACACCAACTCTCTTTAACTTGAAAGCGGTAACGGTTGCTGAACCGCTGAACATAAAGTCGGCGAGAGTGTATCTGGCTTGGGTATCAACTATAGATCCCGCAACCGGATTGGACGAAGCCAAGCCGACCGAAACCGGTCCTGCCTGCACCTGCTGTCCGCCTCTTGAATAGTTCGGAACTTGACTTACTGAAGTGTAGTCAGCTCCTTTTGAGTACCAGTTGAACTCATTGTTGTTGATACAAAACACCTTTGAAAAGAAGTTCGGATCATCGGCAACGGCCTGCGCTCCCGAGGTATTAACCCAGTGAAGCATACCGGTATCTTCTCCGGTGGTTTCAACACCGTAGACTTTTGGATCGTTGCTTTCGCAGTTTCGGAACAAGCCCGAAGTGCCGAATGCATCTCGCGTTGCCGCAGATACATTCTTAACAGCCGCGAATCCTCCTAGATGTCCGTAGAAGTTAAAGATCGCAGGATTCAAGAATAATCTCTTGTATCCCATTTCGTTAACTATGTAGACATCCGGGTCATCTGATCCAGCAGCGCTTACGACATCGCCCTCTTTAAGACCGTAGTCCGCAGGAGCGACGGCCAAAGCGGCCACCGGAGCAAGATATACGACACCAGACAACGACAATACTGTCGCAGTTGATGTCAAGACAGTGAAAACTTTTGCAAGTTTCCCCTGTTTTGATAAATTACTCATTTTAATTTTTATTTTTCGTCGGCCTGAAATTATTTTATCGACCAAGCAATCTCTAAATATTTAAATATTTAAATATGTCATGGGGATAATCGACTAACTTCAGGACAACATTTAATACAAACAGAACATTCACTTATTACGCTTTCCAAACTTACAACTAACAATTTAGAAACAATCCCGTATAAACCGCTTCGCAAAAATAAATTCGCGTGCGAGCCTATTAATGTTTCGACCTTTTAGGCAGGCAAATGCAGTTTATCGACTTCGAGATTAAGTCTAAAATCAAATACAAATTTAAATTAACTTTCATTCAATTCTCTAGCATCCTATTTTGATTTTCTGACTATATTAATTTTCAATGTCCATTCCTTGACTTCCCGCTTCTGAAAATTTTAGTTAATTTTCAGAAGCGGACAGTCAAACCCAATACTCAAAAAGAACCAAAACTGGCCCTACTCATTATCTTTGACAATCGTAAATTTCATGGTTTTTTATTGCGTTTTGTTATCTCGGATTGCTGACCATCCTAAGCAGAATAGGCACTGTACAATGCTATAGGAAAAAGGTGTAAAAGTCAAACAATATAATCCTTATAACAAGGCGCAGCCTGCTGGCTTCTTACAGGTAAATTCAAGTCTCTATGATTAATTATACTTTTATTATATTGAGCCAACAATAGTCAATTGTGGATATCTAAAGGCTAGATAAAGCCTAGACAATAATGATTCTATCGGTGATCCTCTGGAGGGCCTAAGCTGGGATAATCTTATCTCCTTATTTGATCTTAATTTGATCTTAACTGCTATCTAGCCCAGCCTCCACACCCTAATCTAAAAATTTGGCAATAATCAGGCCTACAGACCATAAATTAGGTGGCATTATTATTAAGTTGTTGCTTCTAAGGATTGGCTGGATATTGATCCTGTCACCAAAGTTCCATGGATTGGTGACTTAGTTAGATCCGCTAACACCGGATTAATAAAATATGATCTATATCAAAGATATTTATTATTTTGGTGTCATTACCATTAATAGTGACAAAATACTAATGACACCAATCTATGGTGTCATTAGTATTTTGTCACTAAAATAATAAACGCTTTGACCTGCTGCGATCCTTACTAAAAATAGTAAGCAAGTATAAAAATGATAGATGTTGGGCCAAGGAGGGATCGGCCCAATACCTGATCTATATATCGCAGTAGGTCAAAGCGTTTATGGCTGCTGACTCGTAATACTTCTAACAATAAGTTTCGAATTAGTCAACTATTGAATAATATACCGCCTTATTCTCAATTTTTTTCTTCAGTAAGCCTATTTGCATTAATTCGGTTAGGCTCCTTTTGACTGTGCGGTCTGACAGGGCATTAAACTCATTAATAATATCCTTAGTTCTTGTATTCGGATATGACTTGATGAATTCGAGAATTTTCTGCTTGCTTGGATTTAATCCTTTCGTACCTCTTTCCGGCCGGTGCCGGTTTAGATTTTTATTTTTATAATTTTCAATTTCAGTTCCTTTAATGTTTTCGCTTCCAGTTTTTAAATTTGGCTTTCTCATATTATCACGCTTGATAACCTGAAGTTTTAGCAGAAGCAGAAGTTTATTTGCTCCAAGAAATAGGGGGGAAGTTTTCAGTAATCCTAAATAATTCAAGTCGGATAGAAGATCAGTTAATCTGTCTAAGTCGTCGATAAATCGCTCCTTGGATGTATCGCGTATAATATCTTCTCTGTCCGCTGTCATAAATTTTATGTAGTCTCCCATTAAAGCATGGATCATCTTGCCTATTTTTTTATTAAAAAATTTATCGCGTAAACGACTGCGAATCTTGATTAGGGCCACAACTGCTTTAATAAAATTATTTAATGTATCGTCCATTTACACTTTTTATTTGTTATCTGTTTTACTAAAATAATCCCTCAAAAAGCCATCGATTGTGCCGGCTCCTATTACCTGGACTTTATTGCTTCTCAAATAGCTAATACCAATCAGTCTTTGGTTTGCGTTGATCACTCCGGCACCGGAAAGATAACTATTTGATACGAGATCCAGCACTATTTTGTTCCCGGCCACATAGCTTATGATTCCTTGTTTAGTTACGAGAACTGGCTTTGTAATATCTATAATTTTGCCTACTACCAGCACTTCTTGTCCGCTCTTATAATCTTGACTGGCATTAAATTCAGCTACTTTAGAAAAATCGGATGGGGCCCTTAGCAGCAGGAGATTTAGATTGTAGTCCACAGATTTGATTGATCCTTTAATTATTTGGTCCTCATAGCTCATCTGATAGATAGCACCGGAGATGGCCATATCGGCAGTAGTAAGAACAAGGCCGTCTGAAGAAATTATGATACCACTACCTTCCTTAACCAGCCGATTGTTTAAAAATACCTGTATTCCGACTATGCTAAGAGATTGGTCCGCTGCTATTTTCTCCCATAAACCGGCGGCGAGAGTCAGCACCGGAATCGGAGTCGTCAAATTTAATACCTGCCCGCTTAGCCTGAGACTGTCTGTCCCGATAATAAATTTATTGGCTGATAGCAATAAAAATAGGAATGAGCCCGCGACTCCTCCTAATAGGCCCGTAATAAAAATTGTACGCGTTTTTTTATCCATGCGCGATAAACTAAGGCTGCCTTTTCAGGAGATAGTATAGATCAATAGGAATAAGGAGGCAATAGAACCGGCTTTAAATTATTTGACGAAAAGATCCTTGGCACGGTTCCAAAATTCATCGTGATTATTAATTTTCTTCATCCAATACCACCATTCGGCACCCCATAAATAAAAAGTGTCGAAGCCAGTTTTTGAAGAAAACTCGATCATCTCATTAAATTTATCGATACCCATTCTCTGAAGCTGGATATCTATAGACGTTTCTACTATGGCTTGTTTGAGCCATGGTTCCGCTGAGAGCTCGATTACTATGGCAGGCTTGGGACCAAATAAAAAGTCTGTTACTTTGTGCTTTATCCTGAAAAAGGCAGGAACTATCGGATACCGAAAGGGGCCAACCGGATCACGCCACCAAACATATAAATACTGACTAGTTCCAAATATATCGCCCTTACCATAGGCTTTAAACCACAACCCGAATTCTCCGCTATCAGTAATCAGTACTGGCCTTGAAGGATCTAAGCTCTTAACTAGGAAAATCTCTTTGTCTAAGAATCCTTCGTCCAGCTGACCGCAAGCCTGACGGCTGAAAAATGCGAGATAAGGTTCGTTTTCAACCTGCCAGTATAAAATATTATCGTAACCCTTATATCGATTAACAACTTCGGTAATATATCTTAGAATCCTTTCTTGCTTATATTGTTGACTCTCGTTTTCAGTTTTTAGCTTTTCGCTCTCAGCTTTAAGCCATTCCGGTTCATGACACTCCGGCCAGCCGGGTAAACGGCGACCGACAGCAAGAATGACGGTAGCCTTCGCTTTCTGAGCTTCTTGAATTTGAAAATCCAGTTCTTCAAAATTATATTTTCCTTCCTCCGGCTCTGTAAGGGGCCAATGAGCCGAAAATCTGAATTTTTTAACCCCAAGGTCATTTAAAATCGCATTATATGTCTCTTTCCAATCTAAGCCCAATTCGTCGGAGTGAAATCGACTGAACGATACTCCATATTCTAATTGATCCGGATAATCCAGCCCAAAAGACAGGGTGTATAAAATGATTATAATTATCCCAAGGCCTATAGAAACTCTAAAGAAAAACTTCATTTAAAAATAAGGAGTAAAAAGCCGATTAAAACGGAAGTGAGGCCAATAATTTTTTTAGCTAAGGTTGGCTTATCAACTCCTTCATTAATGCCGGGTATAGTATTTTTAAAGATTAAAACCAGCAAAAAAACGAATAAGAACTGAAATCCCAGCAAGGCATTTACCAGAGAGACATCACCCAAGCGAATGGCAAAATAAAGCAAAGTAAAGCCGATGCCTCCCAAAACTTTATTGGAGATAAACAGCAGTTTCGCCTGGCTGGGCGCATTTTTATAAGAGAACTTTAGCTCTTCGCGAACTATAGGCCAGGCTAGTGATAAGAAGGCAGTGGCAACAAAGCCCATTCTTGTCCAAAATAATCCGTTAACGAAATTTGAATTGTTAAAAGCTAACTTTAACAGAACATAGGACAAGCCGAAAAATATACCAGCTATAATAGCCGAGACGACCACATGCCTTTGAACTTTTCCCAAAAAGAAAATTCCAACGGTAAGTAATACTAGGGCGATAAGACCGGCTGGCGGAAGAACATCCCGGAGAATAACGAAGGAAAAAGCATAGGTAAAAATGGCCGAAAAAGTTCCGACCTGAGTCGCGGCGATAGAGACATCGCTTTCTTTGATTGATTTATATAGACAGATTAGGCCTAAAAAAAATGCGGCTCCGCAGGCTACGGCAATTAGAAGGTAGCTAAGGCCGTACCAAGAGACGCCGAAGGGCAATAGCACAATAGAAGAGAAGCTTAAGACAGAGACTCCAAAAGCATAAGCGTGGTATTTCGGAATAGGTGCGGCCAGAAGATGCTTATCAATAATAAACGCCACAGCGTTTATTAGATAGGCAAGAAGAGCTAAATATAACCACAACAAGTTTCTAAATTTCTAAATCCTAATTTCTAATTTATAAATAATTTCAAAATTCAAAATCCTAAACTTTTTTGGTATTTGAGTTTTTAAGTTTATTTAGAGATTAGAGTTTAGAGATTAGAGTTTAAACTAATCAACTTCGAGCTGATTAGTTAAGCATATCTTACCATACTCAATGGCTGATGGTCGAATATGCCGCTCGAGAGTATTATAATCTATTTCAACCAGACCAAATCTGGGACTGAATCCATGATGCCATTCAAAATTATCCAGCAAAGACCAGTAAAGATACCCTCGGATATCAACACCATCTTGAATAGCTCTCCAAGTCCAATATAAATGATCTTTTATAAATTTAATCCGTAATTTATCGTTTTTATCGGCAATGCCATTTTCGGTTATATAAACAGGTTTTTTGAACTTTTTAAGCTGTCGCAATAAATAGAATAAGCCTTCGGGGTATAACTCCCAGCCCATTTCTTCGACTCTAGCTTGCTTAGACAGAACATCGAAATTCTTAAATACCTTTCTATCGATATTATAGTAATTAAGGCCGATAAAGTCGTAATGGGGGAAGGCTTTGGTTAAAAAATATAAATTGCGATAAAAGTTGTATATGTTGCCTATTAATTGCTTAATTAAATTTTTTCCTAAAACCACATAGGCGTTGTTCTCTGTTAAGCCGATCATTACCCCAGTACCAGACCCGCAAGACTGGTCGCTATGGGGCACGACATTATGCGACATAGCCCCTTGAGAACGATGGGGGCTAGAATCCTGACTATTCTGGTCATCTTTATTATTAAAATTAACAGGGGAGTGGCTGTATAGATTTTTTATCATCTTATAAGCTAATATATGAGACCTGACTATATTCCTGTTAACTCTCATCCCCTCAAGAAGACTCCTATGCCCGGGCGGCCATAGACCCTTTATGTAAGAATGGCCGCTATAGACCGTAGTCGCCTCATTAAAAGTTATCCACAGCCCTACCTGATCCTTAAGATTCTCGGCGACATATTTTACATACCGGACAAAGTATTCCGGGGATTTCCGGTTCAAAAATCCTCCTTTTTCGGCAAACCAAATCGGATTCGTGAAATGCCAGAGCGTAATCATCGGCTCAATCCCCCTATCTCTCAAAACCTTGACAACATTGATATAATGTTGCATTTCTTTTTCATTGAATCTCCCCTCTTCCGGTTCAATACGAGACCATTCAATGGATAGGCGGTGAATGTTATGGTTGAGCTTTTTGGCAATATCAAAATCTTCTTCATACCGATGATAGCTATCGCAAGCCCTACCGGAAATAAAATCTTCCGGCTTTAGACCTTTGGCCTTAAGCTCCGCTGTTCTTTTGGGTGACTTCTCCCATTCCGACCAATCATTGTGACTATCCCCTTCTATCTGATGGGCTGACGTAGCACTTCCCCATCTGAAACCTTGAGGGAATCTATAAGTATTCATCTACCCCATTTTCTCATGAATTTAATAAATTTATTAACAGATAATTACTGCGATTGGTCTTGCTTTTGAATACCTACCAATTCAATCTCAAAAAATAATGTCGCATCAGCAGGAATAGCGCCTCCACCGGCTCCCCTTTTACCATAGCCTAGATCCGGAGGAATAACGAGCTTTCTTTTGCCCCCCACCTTCATCCCAAGAACACCCAAGTCCCAGCCTTTAATAACCATACCTCCGCCCAATATGAAGCTAAATGGCTGACCTCTATCGTAAGAGCTGTCAAACTTCTTGCCATTAACCAAAGTCCCTAAATAATGAGCTACCACTATGTCGCCGTCCTTGGCCTCCTGACCTGACCCGACAATAACATCCTGAATCTCTAATCCGCTCTCAAGCTTAAGCCATTCCCCTTCTGATTTTGTGACTGAAGCAATTGGAGTAGCCGTTACCCCCTGGCTGTTAAGCAAAGAATCGGTATCAGAAACTTTTGATGCTGTTTTAGCTTTATTGACGAAGAACCAAACTGCAATAGCTACTAAAACTAAAACTATTACGTAAATAAATGTATTTTTTACCAATCTAGTGGACTAAAATATTGCAAATTTCGTATTCTGAATTTAAGTTCATAATCCGTAATTCGTAATTTTTAATTTACCGTATGTTAAATAGGCTTAGGCACGATATTGGCGTCTTTTATCGGCGGATAAAGTTGCGGATCTATAATCCTGTAGAAACAACCCTCACCGATATAATGACTCCAATTATTATCAGCTGCGTGACCCGCGCTGACTGGCATTAAGGGCTTCTCGCGGTATGTTCCCAAAGTTGAAGAATAAGATTCCGAGGTTGAAGTACTAAAAAAGGCACATAATTCAAAAGAGGTCGAGCCAGTCTGCTTATAAACATAATCGAGGCTGCTGATGGGATCTCTAGGAACAATAAACCCACTGATAGAATCTTCCAGTTCCTTTAGATTGAGGGGCAGGGCCGATTTTCTCTGCCAATAATTTATTATCTGCCATTGAATATTCTGGAGATCGGAAATCCTTCTCTCGTCCAATCTGACGAGTCTTTGATTTTGAGGACTTCCGGCAACAAAAAATCCATAGACAATGGTGGCTAGAATAATCGAGATCACGGTCCAATCAAAAATTCGGATTGATTTTCCTTTAGCCTCTTTGAGCTCTTGTAAATAATGGAAAAAGGCCGAACCGGCGATAAACAGAATAACAACAACTTTCAACACAAACCTCTGAGAAAGTTCTCCCTCTAAGAAACTCCTGACCAGAGCTACCAAGTCGCCTATAATCACCATGGCTGAAACGAATAGCGTAAGATATAAAAGCCATTTTCTTATTTTTAAATCTTTCTTATCCGGAAATTTAGCAATATCTTTCCTGATGAACCATGACGCCCAAAGAAAAACCGGAAAGACTATAACCAAAGCGGCCAGAGCCGATCTCATCACGCTAAGATGGCTTGAAAGAGAAAAATAGGGGTCAGAAACAATATCCGGAAATTGAATATTGATAAATTCAAAAACAATAATACCGAAACTCACCGCACTGGCAATAAGAGTTATAATCGCCAGAAGATGCATAAAGACATCTCGAGGCAAGTTTACGCCTGAATTTGAAGAGGTTCTAGCCATTATTTACTTAACTCTTCGTCTATTATAGCCTTGAAGACTGAGAACGGTTGAGCCCCTACGACGCGCCGGCCGTTGATGAACAGGGTGGGAGTCCCGGAAACCCCTGCCGCCGTACCATCGGAAAAGTCCTTATCCACCTCGGCTTTGTATTTATTAGAATCGAGGCATTGATTAAATTTAGTTTTATCCAGGCTAATCTCGCCTGCCCAGCGTTTTAAGTCCTGAACGGTAAAAGTAACCGTCCCTTGGCCAAGCTTTTCTTGTTCTCCGAAAATTTTATCATGCATTTCCCAATATTTACCCTGCTCCTCGGCACATTCAGCCGCCTGAGCTGAAGGAATAGCCATCGGATGAAATGAAAGCGGATAATCCCTGTAAACTAGCCGGGCCTTGCCGGTATTCACGTATTCTTTAAGTATCTGAGGCAAAGCTTCTTTCCAAAAAATTCTGCAGAAAGGACACTGATAGTCGCTGAATTCTACAATGGTTACCTTGGCGTTTTTATTGCCCATGGACGGATCATCGTCAACCGAAACCGGGACTTGGACTGCCCCTGGTGCCGGCTCTCCGCTGTCGGGAATTATTTGAGCCGTTCCGACTTTTAGTTTCGCGTTTGAATAAAGGATAGAGCCAGCTATTAAAACGCCGGCGGCTAATATAGAAAAGGCCAGGAAATTATTGGCAAAAAAATTACCGAACGATCTGCCGGAATTTTTCTGATCCGATAACACCGGCTCGGTTTGTTTAACTTGTTCTTCCATAGTTTTTGTTTAAATATTTTATTTTAACTTCTAAGAGTTTAAGCCCTTTTTAAAAAGAAGTCAATGAAGCGTGTGGCTATCTTCTTAGCTTAAGATAGTCGTCCATCATCTTCTCCACGACATTTTTTTCCGGTTCTGAAAAATCCTGAGAATAAATTTTCCTTAAATCTCCTCTTTCTAGGGCTTCGTCAAGTTCCTTAACTTCTTTGGGGCTGACCCCCACGGGGTCGCCGTAAGTTTCAGCATCGGTAATATGGGGCTTTAACAGTTCGCCCACGATTGCCGCTTTTTTAGAATTAAAACCGTATTCAATCTGAAGACGATTTATCATTTCTTTGGCTTCTTTCGCCGTTATAACCGGCTTTGTTGGAGTAAATAATCCCATAGTCGTTTTGCTAAGTTAAAAATTTAAAAATCAAAATGTAAAATGCCGATGAAGGCCTACATTTTCAAATTTTACATTGTACTTTTAACTTTACGCTTAAAACTTTAAACTCCTGTCATTATAACCATTTATTTCTCCGAAGCCAAGCCAGGCCGATCAACACGCCAATTGTCATTCCGCCCATCAGCCACCAAAAAATTAAATGATTATTTTCAAAAGGCAAACTGACATTCATACCGTACAGAGAAGCAACAAACGACAGGGGCAATAGAATGGCCGTAAACACCGTAAGTACCTTAATTACATAATTCCTTTTGTTGTCCAAAAGAGAGCTTGATGTAAAGTGAAGTGAATCGGCTACCTCCTTGTGGGTTTCGGTAAAATGCAAAGTCCTGTTGTAATCGGCGACTAAATCAAGGATATAAGGCTTCATCCTCTCGCCCCAGAATTTAAAAGCAATTTCCGGCGCTTCGTCCCAAACCGCCTTCTGGGGCTTAAGGGCCCGGACGAAATCTAAGATCTGTTTTTTTATATGGGCGATCTTGACGATCATATCGTCATCGAACTTTTTAAATATCTGCTCCTCGATTTTATCTATTGATTCTTTGATCTTGTCCAGCTCGGGGAACATTTTACTGAAAAGGTTTTTGGTTAGATGATGGAGGAGATGGCCGGTAGTTTTTTCAACTTCGACCCGAGGGTTGTTCTCTATTTCAGAAAAGATGCTATCAAAGTCAGGAAAATCTTGATATCGAATCGTTACCAGGGTATCCTTGGTTATCAAAAAATCTATCTCTACAGCCTGTATCTGACTATTCCGGCGGTAAAAATTGGGGAAATGAAGTATTAAAAACAAATAATTCTCGTAAGATTCTAGCAAGGGGTGATAGGTCGGTGTTTTTACTTCTTCCAGAAGTATGTGGTGAAAATTAAAATTATCCGCCAAAAATTTAATATCTTTGTCGGTCGGTTTTAAAATATCGATCCATCTGATCCCGTCGTATTTGGTTTCTCTCATAATAAATAATTACTTATGTCCGATCAATACATTCATTATAGACTCGTTGGATAAATTTAAAAACCCTATTATGTGTACAATTGGGTTTTTAGGGTAGGTTATTTTCTGCGCGCCTTAGCTCTGTCGTTTTCGGTTAGATACTGTTTGCGAAGTCTGACTGACTGGGGAGTTATCTCCAGATATTCATCATCGGCCATTATTTCTAATCCCCGCTCAATCGTCAGTTCGTAGGGAGGAGTGAGCATTATAGATTCGTCCGAACCGGCCGCTCTCATATTAGTAAGCTGTTTTCCTTTGGTCGGATTAACCGCCATTTCTTCCCCTTTGGAAGTGTTGCCGATAACCATTCCTTGATATACCTCTAAGTTGGGTTTGATATAAAGCATTCCCCTATCTTGAAGATTCCACAGAGCAAAACTTAAGGCCTTACCGCTAGCCATAGAAATCATCGAGCCGGTGGTTCTTTTCTTGATATTTCCCGTAAAAGATCTGAATTCCAAAAATCGAGATGAAAGTATCCCCTCTCCCTTAGTATCGACTACGAACTGATTTCTATAACCCAATAGACCCCTGGTCGGACCTTCAAAAAATAGACGGACCGTGGCATGATGTTCTATCTTTATATCCTTAATAATAAATCCGCGCATACCCAATTTCTCGATAACCACTCCCTGATATTCCTGCGGCGTATCAACCACCACTTCCTCAAACGGTTCTGTTTGAACTCCGTTTTCTTCCCGAATAATGGCCTGCGGCTGGGAAACTTGGAGTTCGTAACCGGCCCGGCGCATATTTTCAAGAAGTATGGAGATATGAAGTTCTCCTCTGCCAAGAACTCTAAAAGTGTCGGCCGAACCGAATTCGACCTTTAAACCGACATTAACTTCAAGCTCGCGTTCAAGGTATTCTCTGATCTGGCGGGAAGTAACATATTTACCCTCTCTCCCAGCAAAAGGAGAATTATTTACCAAAAAATTAAGAGCGATTGTCGGTTCGTCAACGGCAATTGCCGGAAGAAGCTCGACATCCTGACTGTCAGAAATAGTTTCGCCGATATAAATGTCCGGCAAGCCGGCTATAAGAACGATGTCGCCGGCAACGGCGTTCTGGGTCTCAATTTTTTGAATACCCTTGAATGTAAATATCTTAGTTAAATTTCCGCTGCGCATTTCTCCGTTCAAGTTTTTTACAAAAACCTTCTGGCCCAATGAGACCGAGCCTTCGTATATACGCACGACCGCTAACCTTCCCAGAAAATTATCGTATCCGAGATTAAAAGGCTGCATACGAAGAGGTTTGGCCGCCGATTCTTCTGACGAAGCTGGCTTTACGTATTCCATAATAGTATCTAGAAGGGGCGTCAGATCGGAAGATTCATCGGTTAATTTCTTCTTAGCCACGCCCGTTCGGCCGATAGCGTAAACAACGGGAAAATCGGCTTGTTCATTAGAAGCTCCTAGCTCGAGGAATAAATCCAATACCTGCTCCTCACATTTTGCGGGATCGGCAGCCGGTTTATCTATTTTATTTATTATAACGATCGGTCTTATTCCGAGTTCCAAAGATTTCTTTAGCACAAACCTTGTCTGTGGCATCGGCCCTTCCTGGGCATCGACAACCAGCAAGACCGAATCGATCGACCGCAGAACGCGCTCGACCTCAGAACCGAAATCGGCATGGCCGGGAGTATCGACAATGTTTATTTTTGTGACGGGACGTCCTGAGCCTGCTTGCCCTGAACTTGCTGAATGGGTCGAAGGATAAAATATAGCCGTATTTTTGGCGTAAATAGTAATTCCCCTCTCCTGCTCAAGAGCATTTGAGTCCATGGAAACATCATCAGATGCCACGCCTGTCTGGCGCATTAAAGCATCGGTCAATGTCGTTTTGCCATGGTCAACGTGAGCAATTATTGCAATATTCCTAATTTCCATAAAAAAGAGGCCCCTCGGCCGTTAAAACAAAATTAACCCTGTTTTTAATTATATCACGAAAGCCGTATAAAATCAATTAATTCGTTAATTAGTTTATCTAATTTTTTCGGCAACAAAGACGCCATAGACGGCTATTCTTCTGTCAAACAGCGCTTTCTGGTATATGGCTGAGAGATTTTCGCGGGTAATCCCAAGCTTGAATGCAAGAAAGATAATCGGATATGAAAGCAGGCTCTCATAGTACATCTTATCGCTAGACTTCTTTATGCTTTTGGTCATATCGTAAAAAACTGTACTTCCAAACCCAGCCTGTTCTAAATATTGGGAAAACTCATCTTGGGTTGAAAGATCCGGCACCACCCAACCTTCAATAAATTTTGTGTAAATCTTTTTTTCTTGAACATCAAGATCTTCCTTGGCCAAGAATGCATCGACAACGGCGATCCGCCCGCCGGGCTTCATTATTCTGCAGGCCTCATTCAGAAAGTCGATCTTTCGGTGAGCATGGCAAATACACTCAATGCCGAATATCTTTGAAAATATATTTTCTTTGAAGTTTGTTTCGGTGAAATCTTGTTTTGAGAAATTAAGCAGGCCTTTTGCGGCTGACTTGAGAGCCTTTTTCCTGGCTATCTCCAATTGAACATCTGATATGGTAATGCCCTCAACTCTCGCTCCGGTAGTCTCCGCTATATAAATGCTGGTACCGCCGACACCGCAACCTGCGTCAAGAACAGTATCGCTGGGATTAACCGCCAGAATATCCGCAACAAATTTATCGGTGTTAGAAATCGCTTCGGCTAGATTCTTAGTGTCGTCGTACCAAAACCCATAGTGAAGGCCCGTTTTGGACCAAAAAAGATTATAGATGGGCTGGTAAGCGTCGTAGTATCTTTCTATATCTTTGTTTGAAATAGGCATATTTCTTATCAATCAGCCGAAGATAAACTCGTAGACACGCTTCCTTATGGGCCAATTATATTTTATATCTCAAAAGTTCCTATCACCGGTCGGTGATCAGAACCTGGCAGATCTAACATCTCCCCGGAAATAGCATTGATGTTGCGTGTAAAAATATAATCAGAGCGAGAGCGCATTTTTATTCCGAATGAACGCAAAAAATTAGCGTAGGGCATAACTCCATCTTGCGAAGCAACATATGAGGTATCCCAAGTCCAGAAAATATTAGGAAATTGGTTCGTCCATCGCTTTCCCAAGGCTTCTTCCGCTTTCCTTTGTTTAATCTTCCGCAAAATACTAGGCGCAAAAGTATTAAAATCTCCAGCTAAAATCTCGTAGTCATTTTGCCACTTACTAAGCTGATGTTTCAAGTGCGTGAGCTGGAGTAAAGTGTGCTTTATTCCTCCTTCCCAAGCTAAGTGAGCATTAGTTATGCGAATTACTTTATTATCCGCCAAAAAACTGGCCGATAATGCACCGCGTTGTAATTTCTCAATGGAACCGATAATGAGCTGAGCGAGAGACGGTTTTCTTGGCATTGGAAGTAAAATATTTTCGGAGTTTTGAAATCGAAGAGACTCCGGGTTCCAAGCGATGGACAAATTACAGCCTTTCGTATCGTGAAGATATATAACTTGGTATTTTTGATTTTTTATAAAATCATTAAGTAAATTTTTGAATGGGAGATCTGCTTCTTGAATACAAATTACATTTGCGCCTTTTTCAACTAAAATAGCCAAGTTCTTTAAAATTAAATCGGCGTGACAGCCGTGTAGAATATTGTAGGTTGCGAGCGTGATTCTCATTACTAAATTTTATTTATCGCTACCGCCTTAAATGCCGTCAATATGTCTTGTTTCAATAAGGGAGTGTAGTCTTTGGCTTCGTTACTGTATTGGTCAAGAAGTTCCGCCCCATTCCCGTACAGAACGACCTTTACGTTCTTTTCGAGCTCAATTACCGCTATATATCCTTTCAAAATTACCGTCTCATAATTAGCCGGGATATCCTTGGGAATAAAATTACTTCCTTTTAAATGCAATCGCTTGTTATACTCGTCAAACATAGAACCCGTGATGGCCATGAGAATTCTATTGCGTAGATTATGAACTTTCTTCCCTACATCACTATGCGATGGCCCCCAGCTAAACTCATACAAAGTACCCGAATACTCCCCTATCGTTATCGGCTCGGACTTTGCTACATTCTCGGCCGGCATTTCTATAAAT
>C687J35174_10004017_pt1 | contig 19967 bp, 16 predicted proteins | sample RifCSPhighO2_01_FD_35174 | JGI IMG/M metagenome (IMG submission 35174) | reverse complement strand
AGTCTATCCCGTTCGGCACCACGCTCACCCGCTCCGCAGGGATACCCCTGGCAGAGAGCTTGACGCGGACGTGCTCGCTCACGGCGATGATGCGGTCCCAGGGAAGAGAGAGGGCGCGCCGCTCCCAGAGCTCGCCCAGGACGCCGGTAAGCAGGCCCGTGTGCCGGAGCCACTCCCCGCCGGCCCACACATCGTGATACGTCGCGACGCTCCTCGCGCCGTGCGTGCGAGCGATACGGTGCGCGGGCAGGTAGCTGAGGAAATTGCAGCCATCCACGATGTCGCAGGGGAGGTCACGACCCTTCCCCGCCGCCGCGCGGACGAAGCTCAGCCTGCTGAGCAGGGCTCCCGAGGACGCATAGGGATGGCGCATCCCCACGCGGTGCACGATGACCTCGCCCACCTCATCAAGCCGCGCGCCTCCCTGGAAGGAGGTGATGACCTCGACGTCATGGCGCTTCGCGAGCTCCTGTGCGATGGAGAAGCATCTCGCTTCAACTCCCCCCTTGAGCTCAGCCTGCTCCGAGGAGGGAAAATACTCCGACAGGAGGAGCAGCCTCATTTTTTCATCCCGCGGAGCGCCTCCTGGCGCACCAAAGAGGTGATATCCCGCTCCATGGCATCCACTTTGACATAGAGGCGGAAGAGCAGGTAGAACAGCACCACCAGGCCGGCCGAGAACGCGAGGTCCAGGCCGCGGCCGATGCCCAGGGGCTTTGCGATGAAACTGGAAGCCTCGGGCACGAGGAGTATCACGAGCATCCCCACCCAGACCAGCACCCAGAAGGCAGTCTCCGCGATGGATATCTTGCGCTCCTTCGCGCGGAGGAAGACCCTGCTCATCGCAAAGAGCGCGAACGCGCCGGCCAGTATCTCCAGAAGTGCCATCCTTTCACCTCAATAGCTTTTTCAGCATGAGCTTGAGCAGGATGTTCGCGGCGTTCAGGTGGCTCTGGCCATGCGCCAGGGAATAATCCGTGTAGATGGCCCGGATGGGCACCTCCTTGAAGCGCAGCCTGTTCCTGCGTATCTCGTGGATGATCTCCGATGACACTTCCATCCGGTTGGATTCGATGCGGAGTTTCTCCGCAGCAGAGCGGGTGAAGCCGCGCAGCCCGCTCTGGGAGTCCGTGACCCAGATGCCGAAGAGGGCGAAGGTGATGACATTGAGGCCCATGTTGCCCGCCCTGCGGATGAGCGGCATCCCGCCAGGACGCAGGAGCCGGGAGCCGATGACCGCGTCCGCCTCTCCGCTCGCCAGCGCTCCAGCGACGCGCTCCACATCCTCGACAGCGTGCTGACCGTCGGCGTCGCAGGTGATGATGTACTCTGCGTTCGTGCGGAGCGCGGCCTGGATGCCAGTGGCGAGCGCTCCTCCGAGGCCCCGGTTGAGGGAGTGGCGCAGCACGGCCGCTCCGGCTCGCTCCGCGCTTTCCGCGGTGCGGTCCCTGCTGCCGTCGTCCACCACCAGCACGCGGGAGAAGCCCGCGGTGCGAAGGCCCTTCACCACTGCCGCAACAGAGGACTCCTCGTTGTAGGCGGGGATGACGATGCAGCACCTCTTCCAGTCAGGCATATCCGGCTGGAAGGCGCCCCGCTTATAAAGGTTTTTTGCCCATAGCGATGATTTCCGCCTTCACCTGCTCCTGGTCGGCAGGAACGCCGGACTTCACGAAATACTTGCAGACGTTGCGCACGTCGCGGGTGAGGAGCTCCATCGAGTTGGGCGCGTCCGTGGGCGTTGCCTGGGAGAAGTCGATGAGCACCGGCGCGTCGCGGTGGTTGAGGATGTTGAACGGCGAGAGGTCCCCGTGCACCAGCCCTGCCTTATGGAGGAGCTTCATCTGCTCAACGACAAGGCGGAAAAACGCTCCCATGTCCGCGGGCGGATTGTCCTTCACCTTGGAGGCAGGGTCCTCGTCCCCGACCATCTCCATCGCCAGCACATTGTTCAGGAATGCATAGGGCGTCGGAACGCGGACTCCGCCCTCGCGCGCCTTGTGCAGGTTCCGGTACTCGCGCTGCGCCCACGCGAAGATGACCTTCCTGCGCTGGCGCTTGAGCGAGGTGAACCTCGGGTCGCAGCGGATGTAGTCGTACATGCGGTTGAAGTCGCAGCTCTCCAGTCGGTAGAGCTTGAGCACCATGAGGTCGTCCTTCCGTTCGCAGAGGAAGACATTGCTCTCCTTGCCGATGAAGAGCGGGCTCAGGGAATAGGCGTCGAAATCGAGCTTGCTGCTCAGCTCGATGACCGTGCGCACGGTGAAGTGGTCGAAGACATTGCCGTAGGTCTTGAACCTCTCGGAAAGGGTGCGACGCATCGCATCATCTGGAGCCTGGCCGCTTTATAGACTTATGGCCGAATCCGCAGCGTGAAATCGGCCGCCTTGTGGAGAATATCCGTTCCTCCGGTGAGAAAGCCGGGAACCCTCGCGGGATTCCGGTCGAGGTCTGGTTTCTGCTGGGCCGCCGGATGGACATCTTTTTAAGGCGGCAGACGCTCCTCGCGGCATGCAGCCTGAACGCACCGCATTCCCGGGCATCTTCCGTCTGTGGCTGGGAAAGCGCGGGCTCATGGTCACCAGGAACCTCGTCCCCGGCGCCTCGGTCTACGGGGAGCAGCTCATCCGCACCGACTCCGGAGAGTGCCGCGCCTGGGATCCGAAGCGGAGCAAACTCGCCGCTGCGGTGCTCAATGGCCTGAACCAGCTGGGCCTGCAGGAAGGCGCATTGGTCCTGTACCTCGGGGCTTCGACCGGGACAACGGTATCGCACGTCAGCGACATCGTCGGGCCGAAAGGCATCGTCTTCGCCGTCGAATCCGCTCCAAGAGTCTGCAGGGAACTGGTGTTCCTCGCGGAGCAGCGGCAGAACGTGCACCCTATCCTCGCCGATGCCAACCATCCGGAGCGGTACGCGGACCGGGTGCTGGGCGCGGACTTCCTCTACCAGGACATCGCCCAGCGCGCCCAGGTGGAGATTTTCCTGAAGAACGTCCGGCAGTTCCTCAAGCCAGGAGGATTCTGCGTCCTGTGCGTCAAGGCGCGGAGCATCGACGTGACGAAGCGGCCGCAGCAGCTCTTCCGCGAGGTCCGCGCGGCGCTGGAGCGGGAGCTCATCGTTGCGGATGTCCGTGACCTCGCGCCGTTCCAGGCGGACCACGCCTTCTTCGTGTGCAAGCGGCGGTAGATTTTTATGCCGCCCTGCCGCTTTCCGCGGCATGAGGCCCCGCGACCCGGACATCCCGGACCCCTACAGCGAGCTGCTGGACAATCTTGACATGCTCTCTCCGGTGAAGAAGTGCCCGCAGTGCGGCATGCTGAGCCTCAAGTACAATCCTTCAACTGGCATGATTGTCTGCACGCGCTGCGGATTCTCCAGAGAGACTGGACAGAAGGTTTAAATAGCGGGCTCGCTCCGGGAAAATCATGGTCCAACTGCAGTGCACCAATTGCGGCTACCGGCACACGGTGAAGGAGGGAAAGCCCCTGCCTTCGCGTTGCGGCTACTGCGACCGGCGTGGAACCTGGCAGAAGGTCAAGAGCGCCCAGGACATCCTCAACGAAGTCTCGGTGGACAAGGCAGATGCGCTTTGACGAGCGCGTCTGGAAGCTCACCGCGCGCGTCCCGAGAGGCAAGGTCACGACCTATCGCGAGCTTGCCAGAGCCATGGGCAACCGTGCGTACCGCGCGGTGGGCAACGCGCTGAACCGCAATCCTCACGCTCCTGTCGTCCCGTGCCACCGCGTGGTGAAGGCCAGCGGAGAGCTTGGCGGCTTCGCGGGCGGCACTGCCACGAAAGCACGGATGCTTCGCCAGGAGGGCATCACGGTGGAGCATGGCCGCATTGTCAACTTCTCACGCGCGCTGTTCCGCTTCTAGTCTTCCCGCGCCTTGTCCACTTCCTTCTCAAGGCCTAGTCGGTCAAGAAGCTCCTTGTAGCGGTTGCGTATCGTGACTTCCGTGACCCCTGCGACATCGGCGACTTCGCGCTGGGTGCGGCGCTCNGCGTGGATGAGCGCTGCGACGTACAGCGCCGCTGCGGCTATTCCCGTCGGTCCTCTGCCGGAAGTGAGCTCCGCGTCCTGGGCCTGTTCCAGGATGCGCAGCGCGCGGCTCTGAGTCTCCGCGGTGAGCTTCAAGGCTGACGCGAACCGCGCGATGTAATCAGCGGGATTGCTCGGCAGCACCTTGATGCCAAGCTCGCGGGTGATGAAGCGGTAGGTCCGCCCGATTTCCTTCTTGTCAATCCCGCTCGCCTCGGAGATCTCGTCGAGAGTGCGCGGGACCTCATTTCTGCGGCAGGCGGCGTACAGGACACCTGCGACGACGCTCTCCATGCTCCTCCCCCGCACCAGTCCGCGCTGCACCGCCTGGGTGTAGATGCGCGCGGCCTCCTCGTCCACGGAGCCTGGAAGGCGCAGGTACGAGGAGACGCGCTTCATCTCCGCGAGCGCCATCTTGAGGTTGCGCTCGATGGCCGTCGATACCCGGTACTGCCATTTCCGGAGACGGAAGAACTTGCTGCGGTCCCGCTGCGCAAGCTTGCTGAGGTCCGCTCTCGTGCCGACTTCCGTGCCGAGGCCTCTATCGTACTGGGTGTAGGTCATCGGGGCGCCTGCGCGCCGCTGGCCCTGGGCGTCATCGAAATCGCGCCATTCCTGGCCGAAGTCGACCATCTTCTCCTCGATGACCAGCCCGCAGTCCCGGCAGGTCACCTCGCCGTGCGCACGGTTCCAGAGCAGGTTGAGACCGCCGCATTCCGGGCATTTCTTGGCGAATTGAGCCATCAGAACCACACGATAGTTTTTTAAACAGGAGAGGGACTGACTATATAAAGCTTATGGAAATCCGAGGTCTGCGCGAGCAGGAAAAAGCACCCGGGCCCAGAAAACCAGCCATATACTGAAATAAATATATCATTTGTGAGTGGTAAATTTTATAAAGATTCAGCGACGTTGATGGCTCAAATGCCTTCCCTCAGAGCGTGTCAGGACCTCATTGGGAGAGCGCGCCGCTTCGCTTATGACCTGGGGATGCAGCCCGGAGGGACATTCGAGGGGTTCGAGGAGGCGCATCCGGTCTACTCCCTGGTGGTCTCGTATCCCGGAGCGGTGATGACCGCGCTTCCCGGAGGGGCGCCGTTCGAGATGAGCATGGATCCGGCGTCCATACACCGGGGGAGGAAACGGGCTGCTGGCCTCGCTGCGTCCGGCTTGCACGTGCACGGCCGCTCGCCGGCAGCGGTCTCCGGCTCCTTTCCGCTCACCAAGGACCTCATCGAGCGCCCGCTGAGCGCGCTGCTGGACATCTTCTTCCACGAGGCCCTGCACAACACCCGCTCGGCGCGGGGATGGGGCATCGATTATCCGCTGGAAGAGAGCCTCGCGTGCTACGTCGGAGGGAGGGCCTCGGCGGAATTCTGCGGGCGAGAAATCCTTCCCGAGCTCGCCGACGAGTGCAGAGAGCGGGCGTCGGAGTGGCGGGACTACGCTGCCCTGGTCAATCTCTATGCGGAGCAGCTGGCGCCCTCGTTCCAGCGGGGCGAGCAGCGGCGCGTCCTGGATGCGTGGTACGAGGACATGCGCGAGCTCACGGCGGCAAGCGTCTCGCTGAAGGATTCCATATTCCAGCGGCTTCCCAAGGGGCAGTGCAACAACGGCCTCATGCTGGACAAGCTGCTCTACACCTGGTACGAGCCGCTCGCCTCGGATTTCCTGGACGAGAGGCCTCTCCGGGAGATTTTCGCGGAGGAGTCCTGCATTCCCGCGGAACTCCAGTTGCGCACCCATCACCCGGAATACGCGCAGCCCTACCGCATCGCGCTCCCTGCGCGGGTGTGACCTATCCCAGGTAGCTCACTAGAAGGCCCGTTATCCCGGCGACCACCACGGCTCCCGGCCAGAAATGGACGCTCCACCATGTGCCGGTGGTGAGCAGCACCGCCGTAAAGTAGAAGGCATAGAGCGACGCGGGCAGGAGGGCGGCGAAGAGTCGCAGCGAGACTCTGGAGAGCACCTCCCCGGCGATTCCCCCCAGCGCTGCCGCGAGTGCCAGCGGCAGGAAGCCGGTCACGAGATATTTCTGGTGCATGAACAGGACGAGCAGGCTGCTCGCGGTGACGATGAGGAAAACGCCTCCCCTGGGCAGCTTCCAGCGGCGCCTGGCGAAGAGCAGCACGCCCACGAGCAGCGCGCTCTGGAGGATGACGCCTGCGATGCCCACCGCGTGGCGCAGGAACGCCTCATCTCCGTCAGGTGCGGCGTTCGGCGCTGCAGACCACATCCGCGAGAAGGGGTGCGCGTATTCCGTGAAGAATGCGAGGATGGACAACAGCGTGAGAAGGGAGAGCATCGCGGGGAGCAGAGCCCTCCAGCCTACCTGCGGCTCCTCGCGCCGCAGGGTCGCGCGCAGCGGCCCGGTGATGATGAGAACTCCGCCGACGGCAAGGAACAGGTGCGTGGGGCTGAGGAGCGCATCCACACCGGCCTCGACGCCGAAGACGATGTGCCACACCATGTCCGCAGCGCCTCCTGCAAGGAACAGCCCAACACCCCCCAGAGAGGGACCATAGCCTGGCGGAACCGCGCGCTGCAGCAGGATACGCAGCACCAGGGTCCCAGCGAGGGCAAAGAAGCCGGAGTACAGCACCGCATGCCAGGGCGTGAAGAAGCTCTCCAGCTCCTCAAGGTGGATGTGCGCCCAACCATCGAGATACAGTCCGGCGAGGAGCCAGCAGCCCAGCAGCGACATCAGCAGGTCGAACCGGTTGTTTGGCATGCCGCTCCAGGGCGGCGCTCCTTTAAATGCATGACGTCTGCTCAGCAAAGGGTCGGCCGCAATGTGCGATAATATCCGCCATTCCGGCGAGACAGCCCGGATACGGCATCGCGGCCGATTACTTGCTCTTATCGGTGGCGCCGGAGGGCGCGCACCTCGACTGCCAGGCCTTCCAGAGCCCGTTCCACCCCCGCCATGCGTGTCTCCACCCCCCCTATCCGTACCTCCACTGCACCTAGCCGCGTCTCCACTGCCCCTATCCGCGTTTCCACCTGTCCCATCCGCACTTCCACTGCTCCCATCCGCACTTCCACCGCTCCCATCCGAGTCTCTACTGCCACCATCCGCGTGTCCATCGCAGCGACCCGCATCTGGAACTGCTCGAACTGCCCGGAGAGGAAGGACAGCTTTCCGTTCAGCGAAACGTAGATGCCAAGAAGCACCGTGGTGAAGAAGGAAAAGAGAGCCAGCCCTATCTGTTCGGCGCTCCAGCTTCCCCCGAGCAGCTTCCGGCCCAGCTGGTAGACGAGCATGAGCCAGAGAAGCGCGGCGAGAATCCAGATGAGGCGCTGCCAGCGGACCATCTAGCCACCCCACAGCATCTTTGCGAGCAGCAGGAGGAGCAGGACAAGCAGAGTAACCAGCCCTATCACCACAGGGTCAACTTTCACAGCCTGTGGACCTCCACCACACTTAAAATACCTTTCGCGGTGAAAGCCGGAAACCTTCCGCAACGTTTGTCCCCCGCCGCACTTCCTCGGGTGATAGCCCTTACTCAGGTGCCCAGAAAACTATTTTAACCGCTGGCACCCTGGCGTGCATTGTGTCTACATCAAAAGCCTGCGCCCGCTGCGGCGGCCGCGTCGAGGAAACGGACAAGTTCTGCTTCGGCTGCGGAGCAAAGATAGAGGGGCAAGTGCAGCCCGAGGGGCGGCTCCGCACCTTCCTCCTGTTCTCCGTCGTCTCCGGCATCCTCTTCGCCGTCCTGTACGGCACGGCCATGCACGCGGTCAATGGCATGCCCCTCTCGGGAGCCGTCGCCTCAGGCATTCTCTTCGGCCTGCTGTTTGGGGGGGCGATGACATGGGTCATGAAGACCGAGACGTATAGGGCGCCCGTGACGGACAGGCAGGACTTCCTGTACCGGACGAACACGATGCTGGCCAAGATAGGCTACGTGCAAGAATCCGGTTCCGATGCCTTTTTCACCTACAAGCCTACCTTCAGGGCTGGCCTCCTCGCTGGGAAAATCACCATCACCCTCGGGAGAGACGAGGCTGCCATTGTTGGTCCTGCCATGCACCTCAAGAGACTGAAGTGGGGAATCTGACGCGGGAAAGCATTAAAAGCACCGGGAATAAGCCGAGGCGTATGCCGGGGTCGCATAACCTGGTAGTGCGCCGGTCTTGAAACTTGCCCGAAGGCAAGTCCTTCATGCAAGTGAAGATAACCGGTTTCCTCACGGAACTATGGGTTCAAATCCCATCCCCGGCGTATGTGGCTCGAGATAGCAGTAGGGGCGCTCTGCGGCTTTCTNGTGGGCACATCTGGCCTCGGGGGTCCGATGCTCTTCTTTCCCCTGCTCGTTACCCTCTTCCGNGTACCCGCAGGAGATGCGGTGGCCATCTCCCTCGCGTTCAATGCCATCATCCGCACGGAATCCCTCGCCCAGCACTGGAAGGAAGTGGACTGGCGCTCTGCGGGGTGGCTCCTCCTTGGGGGCATTCCTGCGGGCATTGCCATGGTGCTCTACGTCCACGCCCTGCATGCTGACCTCCTGAGAGAGGCTGCCTTCGACCGGACGGTCTCCATCGCGGTTGGCATCCTCCTGCTCTTCTTCGGCATGGTGCAGCTGCTGAACGGGCTGTTGCCAGCGCGGTCCACGCCACGCGAGAAGGGCGCGGCCTGGCAAGGCATCGCCGCCGGGGCGTTCTGCGGCATGGTCTTCGCGGCGACCTCGGTAGGCGCAGGGTTCGTCGCCCTCGCGCTTACGCTCCTCTTCAGCCTGGGAAGCCTCCAGGCAGTCGCAACCCAGTTGCTCGTCAGCGCGGTTCTCACTGGCGTACCAGGACTTATCTACATCGTGGCCGGGACAGTGCATCTCTCCACCCTGGTCCCGTTCCTGCTCGGGGGGGTGCCTGCAGTGGCGCTGGGCTCTCGTGTCTCCCACCATGTCAAGGAAAGCCTGCTGAGTGTCATTGTCGCGCTGGTGATTCTCACAGGAGGCGCGCTGCTGCTGTACAGCGTGTTCTGGTAGGAGCCCCGCAGAAGAGACTGGTGACAGCAGCGGCCGAGCTCCTCAGAAGCTCCGGCATTACAGCACGGAACCCGCGCGTTCTCCCGGCCGTGGTTCCAGGGTAGCAAAACATTCTTAAATGCCCTGAAAGGAAGTGAGTCCATGGCATCACGGCTTTCCGACGCGCGCAGGGCATTCGACGGCAAGGACCTCGAAGGCGCCAAGAAGGCCCATAGCCGGAAGGAGATAGACAAGTGGATCCACTCCCGTGGTGGCGGACGCTACCTCGGTGACATGGTCTATGGCGCGATTGATGGCATCGTCACCACGTTCGCGGTGGTGTCCGGCGTCGCAGGCGCGTCGCTCAGCACCTCCATAGTCCTCATCCTCGGCTTCGCGAATCTCCTCGGCGACGGCCTGTCGATGGCCATCGGGAACTACCTCGGCACCAAGAGCGAGCGCGAGTACCACCAGCGGGAGCGGGAGCGAGAGGCGTGGGAGATTGACAACGTGCCGCACGGAGAGGTGGAGGAAGTCCGCCAGATCTACCGCAAGAAGGGCTTCCGGGGCGAGGACCTGGAGCGCGCAGTGAAGGTCATCACCTCCGACAAGAAGGTGTGGATAGACACCATGATGATTGACGAGCTGAATATGCATGTCGATGAGGAGCGGTCCCCTTTCAGGGCCGGCGCGGCGACCTTCCTCTCCTTCCTCGCCGCGGGGTTCATGCCCCTCGCCGTCTATGTGCTCTCGCACTTCCTCCCTGTCAGGAACACCTTCCCCATCGCAGTGGCAGCGACCGGAGCCACGCTCTTCACGGTCGGCTCCCTGCGTACGTACGTCACGGGCAAGCGGTGGTGGCTCTCCGGCCTGGAGATACTCTTCGTGGGCGGCATCGCCGCGGCCGCAGCGTACCTCGTCGGGTTCCTGCTGCGCGGACTGGCCTAGGCCGTGGCGAGAGCGGTCACGGTGCCGTTGCACGCCCCCCGCGTGCCATAAGGTACCTGGAGCTTCCAGTACGTGAGGTTCCTGTCCTCGTCCTGTGCGGTGTCGTTGGTGCGCTGGTAAAGGGTGAAGTTGTCCACGAGCATGGGGTCGCCGGTGAGATTGACCATCTGACCGTAAGGAAGCCCTGCGAGGTTGAAGTACCGCTCGAGGTCGATGGAGATGTTCCCGCGGGAGCAGTTCATCGCGAGGCCGTCGTTGTCAGAGACGGCATTGCCCTCCAGCGAGAGGTTGAACGCGACATTGCCGTAGTTGTGCAGGGTCAGGTTCACGTCGAGCGGCGACGTCGCTCCCGGNGCGAGGCTGCCNAAATCAAGCACCGGGTCCGCTCCGATGGCGAAGAGCGTGTTCACCATGGTCGTGTTGGAGGTGCTGTTCTCGTTGCCGGAGACGGCATCGGACGCGGTGACGTTGCACTCCCAGCTCCCGTTGTTCGCGTAGTACCACACCGCGAATCCGCAGGAGTAGTTCGCCTCGAACTCTCCGTTCGAGACGTTCCGGCAGCTGGCATTCGTGTAGTGGACGTTGTTGTCGTCTGCGGCCGTGGGAGCGCTTCCGGGATTCTGGAACAGCGTGGCGTTCACGAGGGTGATATTGCCAGCGTAGTTCTCGTCCATGATGGTGGCGTTGCACCACACGAGCTGCACGCTTCCCGCGAGAAGATTCACCGGGTTGCTCACCACCACGCTGCTCACCGCGAGAGCAGGGAAGGTGATGTTCGCCAGGATGGTGTCCGCGGCGAGATGCTCCAGGTTATCTGCGTCGGAAAGACAGGTCGCGTTCACCGTGACGTTGGTTACACCTACCTCAGCAGTCACATTCCAGGAGACGAAGGTGAAGCTCAGCCAGGAGATGTTGCCTAGCTCCTTCGTCTCCGGCTCCCCGGCGGTGAGGTTCAGGACGGTCTCATTGGAGAAGGAAACCGTTGCGGAGCAGTTCTCCCCGTCATTGCCAAGGGCCATCACCCTCGCGGTCACGTTCCGCACCCGGTTCCTTCCCATGGCGACATTGTCCGGGGGAAAGACGATGGTCACATTGGCCTCGCTCCCCCGCGTGAGGTTGATGGTGACGTTCACATTGTCCATATCCCCCAGAAGGAGGACGTCGGACCGGCCGTAATGGGTGCTGTTCCACGCCCGGACCGCGATGAGGTCGCCATCGCTCCCATCCACTGTTTCCGAATAGCGGCCGGAGAAGCCCGGGAACGGGATGCGCGTCACGTTCACGAAGTAAAATCCTGTGTCGGTGTCGTTGATGGAATAGTCCGTGCCGAGNGGGACCTGGGTNANGTTGTCCTGGCGGAATATCCAGCCTGCGATGCCGTGCGGCGAGGGCGGCAGGGAGCTGCGCACCCGGACGTTCGACGCGGTGTCAGCATCGCTCGTCGGCTCGCTCGACGGGTCGGAGCAGTTCACCCACACCCGCACGTCGGTGATGCCGGTGGCATTCGCCAGGGCGCTCCAGTTGACCAGTGTCGAGCTTCCCAGGGTGAGATTGCCGAGGGACTGGGAGGCGCTGCCGAGGAGGGAAAGGACGCCGGAGGAGGTGAGGACCACCGTGGCGTTGCAGTCCACCGCATCCTGGGCGCCGACAGCGGTCACGTTGGCCTGGATGGTGACATTGCTTCCGGAGAGGAACACCGCGCCGTCCATGGGGCTGAGCAGCGTCACATTGGGCTCCCCGGGAAACGTGAGGTTGAGAGACACGTTGACGCCATCCATGTCGCCCAGGAGCAGCACCGTGGTCCGGCCGTAATGGGTGCTGTTCCATGCGCGTACGGTGACGAGGTCGCCGTCCGTGCCGTTCAGGGTCTCCGAGTAGCGCCCTGTGAAGCCCGGGAAAGGTATCCTGGTCACGTTCTCCATATAGAAGCCGGTATCGGAATCATTGATGGAATAGAACGTGCCAAGAGGCATCTGCGTGGCGCCGTCCCGCGCGAATATCCAGCCCGCTGTCCCGTGCGGGCTGGGCGGGAGAGCGCTCCTCACCCGCACATTGGAGGCGGTGTCCGCATCGCTGACAACGCCTCCATAAAGGTCGGAGCAGTTCACCTGGACGGTCACATCGGTGATGCCGGTGGCGTTCGCAAGGGCGCTCCAGTTGACGAGGGTCCCTGTGCCCAGAGTGAGGTTGCCCAGGAATTGCGTCGCATTGGTGCCCAGCGCGAACAGTCCCGGAGAGGTGAAGGCCACCGTGGCAGAGCAGTTCACCGCATCCCTCGGTCCCGCGACACTCACATTCGCCTGGATGACCGTGCCGTTGCCAAGGAGGAATATCTGGCCCTCCACTGGCCGGACGATGGTGACATTCGGCTCCCCCGGCAGAGTCAGGTTGAGGGAGACATTCACATTACTCATGTCGCCGAGGAGACGCACCATGGTGAGGCCGTAGTGGGTGGCGTTCCATGCACGGACGCGCACAGTGTCGTTCACGCTGCCGTTGATGACCACCGAATAGTACCCGCTCTGGGGCGCGTTGCCCGTGGTGGTGTTGACAAAGGACGAGGTGTTGGTGTCGTTCACGCTCACCGCGGTGTCAACAGGGACCTGGATGGTTCCCGCCGCATCGAAGACAAAACCGCTGATGCCGAATGGCTCCGGTGGTGGCGCGCGGACGGCGAGGGCCAGCAGGAAAAACATCAGCGCCACCAGAGAAAGCGGTCTCATTCCCGCCGGAGCCTCACGCGCATCGCGAGCAGCGCGCCGATGGCGACCAGGAGGGCCAGAGCGAGGCTGCCTGGCACGAGGGACGGTCGCTGCTGCACCGCTATTGCCAGGCCGGTGAAGCTGAGTCCCTGCCTGAGGCTGGTGTGGACGTCCAGGTCCTCGTCCTCCAGGGCAGGGAGGGTGAGGACCTCTTTCCGGTCGACAAAGACATGGAGCATATCGCCTTCCGACGCCTGCAGCATCGCTGAGAACCTGCCGGTATCCTTAGCAATTCCGGTGCGGCCCTCGACACACTCGCCGGTCTCAGGGTTCTCCACCGCAAAGAGGGTGCCGCGCCGGACCTGCCGGCCATTGCGCGCATAGATGATGCCTCCTATGCTCACGGAGTTGACAGGGGGAGCCACGACGACCACATCGCCCATGAGCCGCTCCGGCTCAGGGATGGGCCCGGCCAGCCCGATAGCGAAGTAGCTCAGCGATGGCGCCTCGGCGCGGAAGAGCGCGAGGTCGTCCCGCTCGCCGAGAGGAGTGGTGGGAAGCGCTTCCCATTGCCCGTCATAGTGAAACAGCCGTACCTCGGAACTGGAGACATTGAGGCTGGCCAGCCACGACAGCGGGACGGAGAAGTCTACCGTCACCCTCTCGGCGCGAGGTTCCTCCTCTGAGGGGAGCAGCGAGATGGACAGGTAGCCATAGACCGGACCGGGGAGCCTGCTTCCTGCTGCCCGCGGCCGCCCGGGAAGCTCCTCGACGTCTATGGAGGGCTCTGCAGAGGCGTATGCATGAAGGGCAACGCGCCGGACCATGCCCGAGAAGCTCGCGGTGAGATTATGGAGACGGCGGGGCGGCCTGCCGGGGATGCCACCGCCACCCCCCCCGCCTCCCCCGGAACTCCTTTCCTGGACAGTCAGCTGGTAGGATTGCAGAGCGGTGAGATTTCCGTCAGTCAGGAGAATCTCCACGGTATGATGCCCGACGTCCCTGTGCACCGGATGCCAGCTCACCATCCCCGAGGACGCCTCGACCGCCATTCCCGAGGGGCCGGACTGGAGAGCAAAGGCGAGCTCGTCACTGTCCGGGTCGGTGCCGTCTGCCTGATAGCGGTACTCCTGCCCCTCAAGGACGCTGCCCACCGGCGTCGTGGTGAAAGCTGGAGGGTCGTTGACGTTCACCACCAGAAGGACGAAGCGCTGGCTGTCATTGAACTCGCCATCCGTGACCTGGAGCGTGATGTTGTGCAGCCCCACATCCTGGTTCTCCGGGGTCCACTGGAGCACGCTGCCGTTGAGCGCCATGCCCCCCGGGGCCTCGACGAGAGAAAACGTCAGCGGGAAGGAGTCCACGTCCACGGCGGCCAGCGGATAATTCAGCTCTTCTTCCTGCAGCAGCGAATCATGGGGGGTGCTGGTGAAGTACGGCGCGTCGTTCACGTTGCTCACCGTCACCTGGAAGGACTGCAGGTCCTCCAGCTCCCCGTCCGAAACTCGCACCGTGACATTGTGGAGGCCAACATCGCCGTTGGTGGGAAGCCAGGAGAGGTATCCTGAGGAGTTGATTGCCATTCCTTCCGGGGTCTCGGAGAGGCTGTAGGACAGCGCGCTGTCCACGTCCGATGCGCCCACCTGGTAGGAGAAAGGCTGGTCCTCAATCGCATCCGTCGGAGGGATGGTATATATCTCCGGAGCATCGTTTACATTGCTCACGGTCACGGTGAAATTCTGGGTGCTGGCCAGCGCAGTGTCGGACACCCGGATGGAGACGCCGTGCGGCCCGACATCGTCGTTCTCCGGAAGCCAGGTGAGCAGTCCCCCGGTGATGGCCATGCCTGGCGGGCCGAGAAGGAGGGTGAAGCTCACCGCGTCGCCCTCATCGTCCTCTGCTGAGGCCTGGTAGCTGTACATCTCGTCCTCGATGGCGGCCGCGGGAGGGATGCTCACGATGCGCGGAGCGCTGTTCTCGAGCGTCAGGTTCAGCAGGAGATTCACGTTCTTCAGCACTCCGTTCAGCTGGACGCTGCGCGTGCTCTCATGGTCGCGATTCCACGCCCGTATCACCACCGTGTCTCCGGCATTCCCGGCGACAGCGGCAGCGTATCTCCCTGTGCTGTACCCCCCTCCGGTGCGTCCCTGGAAGAAGAAGCCATTCGCGGTGTTGTTCACGCTGTAGTTCGTCCCCGCAGGAACCTGGGTGATGCCATCGAGGTCAAAGACCGTGCCGGAGATTCCCTGGGGGACAGGCACCTGTGCCGAGGCTCCCGAAAGCGCTGCAAGCGCGAGAGCCGCCAGCACCAGTACTTTGAGGGTGTTCCGCATCATCCCACCGACGAGTTGATAGTCCATGTTGAGGCTCCCTGCGACCTGATGTAGTACGCCCTTCCCGGGACGAGCTCCATGAAGTCCTCGCTTCCCGCGGCCGGATACCACCCCCATCCATGGGTACTGTTCGCGCTGAAGTGGTCGACCTTCCTGAAGCTCTCCGTGGACGCATTGTAGTAGTACATCCTGGTCACGGCGTTGACGGGGGAGCTCTCCAGCGGATAGAATGGGGGCTCAATCGGGACCGCATAGGGGGACTGCGTCTGCGGAAGGCCTGCCACCCGCGCCGAGAGCCATCCGCGGATGCTGAAATTGGCCGTGAGGGCCTCGGTGCGGGTTCCCTGGGGGACAACGCCCGTCATGGTCCACTCGCAGCTGCGGTTGGCGAACACCCAGTACCCGTACGCGTCATCCAGCGAGGTGAACTGCTCACTCCCACCCGCGGGCGTCCAGGCCCCGTTGTCCCATTCCGTAAATTCCCATACGACAGGGTTCGACGCGTTGTACCGCCATATCTCCGTCATGCAGCCCGTGGTGTTCACCGCGACATCGTAACCGCCGTGGGTCGCGTTCCGCAGCCGGGAGTTCCCGAGGGTGATGGGCAGCGAGACGAGATTCCACCGGCTTCCCTGCCCATCGAGCGTGGCGCGGACCATGCCGAGAATCTCTCCGGGGGGAGTCTCATCCGAGCCTGCAACGGCAGTGACATTGTAGAACCGCTGGCTGACCGTCAGGGAATCGCTGTCCTGATAGAGCGTGTCGGTCAGGCCGGACACGTTCGCCGCAGGGCCGAATCCTCTTGAGAGATTGTCCGTGAAGTAGATGCGGTAGCTGTCCGCGCCTCCAGCCACGGACCAGTTGATAATCACTGTCCGGTTGTCGCTCCGGTTCACGAAAGCGCCCAGGGCCGAAGCCGCCCCGATGACCGTGAAAACGCGCGTCGCGCTGGTATTCGCGTTGAGGGCCGCATCCCAGCAGGTGATGTTCCACGCGTGAGTCCCGGAGCCGATTCCCGAGAGCGTGATGTTGAGGAAGCTCCCGTTGGTGAGGTTGAGGCCGCTCTGGTTCACCGAGCCGTCGATGGTCAGATTGCAAAGCTGGTAGTTCACGCCGTTGTCGTTCGCGCTCCAGTTGAAGGTGATGGTTCCCGAGCTGGTGTTGAAGTTCTGCTCAGGGGCATTGAGGGTGATTCCAGGTGGAGTGGTGTCATTCACCAGCAGGAAGTAGGTCAGTGCCGAGCGGGAGTAGTTCTCGCTCTGCCGATACACCACGGTGATGTTGAACAGTCCTGGATTCATGAAATTGGTGATGTTCGACAGAGCGCTCGCATTACCGTAAAGAGCTCCCTCCACGTAGAGCTCGATGGCATAGGGGTCTCCGGTGAGAAGGGTGCCGTTCAGCGTGGCATTGGTGTCCTCGTTGATGCTGGTGTTCCCGGCGATGGCGTTGAGGGTGAGGTTCAGCTCCGGAGTTGCCCTGGCGATAGTGAACCTGAAGGAGGGAGTGGTGTTGCGGTTGTTCACGGAGTCGTTGGCGTGAGAGCGCCACGAGAGGTCCCCGGCGGGGAGGACAACGGAGAGGTTGTACACGGCAGACAGATTGGTCACCGAGTAGTTGACGAGCACCCCGGACTTGTTGACCTCGATGAACACCTGGCTTATCACTCCCAGGTCAGTCCACGTGATGTTGAACCTGCTGAAGAACGACGGGGAGTACGTCACCGGGGTGTCATTCCAGGGACTGCTCCAGGCTGGAGAAGTGGCGTCGGCCAAGGTGGTGAAGTTGAACTCCCCGGACTGGTTGGAGTTGCCTGCGGGGTCGGTGCTGTTGACGACATAATAGTAGCTCGTGGATGGTGCGAGACCGGCCAGCTGCGAAGCGTGCTGGAGGGTGTCGGTGAGATTGGTGGTGTTGAAGGGATAGCTGCCCGGCACGGTGCCGTAGAACACCAGGGTGTCAGAGGACTCGTCCGTGTCCCAGGTGATAAGCGCGGACTGGTCCGTTATGCTGGTGTTGGAGACATTCTGGATGCTCGGAGGAGTGATATCGCTGCTGAACGAGGTGCAGGCGCTGTCATTCACCCAGGTGGTGTTCCGGTTGAGGGCGGTGTCCACGGTGCGCGTCTGGAGCTGGTAGCAGGTATTCGCTGCGAGAGAGGTGATGTTGGTGGAGTTGTCCGGTGCCGTGACATTCACGCGGAAGGTGCCATTGAGCCAGACCTCGATGTGCGAGAGGTCGGGGTCGCTCGGGTTGCTCCAGTTCCAGAGTATCCAGCTCTCCCCGAGCGATGCGTTCATGAGGTTGAGGATGGTGCCCGGCGGGACGGTGTCGTCCACCGTGAAGGTGGTGCTGTTGGAGCCGAGTGTGCTGTCGGAATCGTTCGCGAAGACGTAGATGCGCCATGTCCCCTCATCCGCTGTCGGGGAGAGCAGGAAGGAGTAGTTGAAGATGAAGCCGCCGCTGATGCTGCCATCCCGGCGCATGGTGTCATTGCTGATGATGGTATGATTGGTGCTGTTGAGCACGGTGACGGTGGCGTTTCTCAGGTCCGCAGAGCCGTCAGCGTCGGTCACCGAGACATTCACGAACACGCTCGCGTTGCGCTCGAAGACCGTCTGGTTGTCAAACGTGATGTTGTCCCAGGTCATCGGAGTCTCGGCGACAGGCGCGCGATTGCTCACCGTGCAGCTCGCCGACAGATTGTGGGGGTAGAAGTCCTGGGTCGAGTTGACGGAGAAATTTGCTGAGAAAGTCCCGCTCTGCCCGGTAGAGCAGTTGAACATCACCAGATTAGCGGTTCCGTTGAGGGACAGGCCGTCGGAGAAATTGCTCAGCACGATGGCGCAGTCTCCCTGGAAGCACGCAACGCGGATGTTCGTGTTGTTCAGGTAGCCCGTGAGGAGTACGGTGCTGTTCTGGGGGCCCTCGTTCTTGTTCGCCGCAGGCAAAGTGATGGTGGTCTGGTTCCACGCCACTCCGCCCACCACGAATGTCAGCTCCGGGGAGCTGTTGACATTGCCGGAGGTGTCGTTGGCGTAGAAGCGCCAGGCGATGAGGGTCCCCGCCTCCTCCGTAATGGCTGAGACGTTGGTGGAGAAATTCTGGACGCCGGTGAACACGACCGAGGAGGTATTCGTCCAGTCCCCCGTCCGGTTGATGGCAAAGACGTAGTGCGATAACTCGCCTATATCGAACCAGGTGGCGTTGAACAGCACGGAAGTCCCCTGGTAGATGCCCGTACTGTTGTGGCCGAACACGTACGGCGACGGGGGGGTGTTGTCCGCGATGGTGATGTTGCTGTAGTTCGACGCCAGCGCCCCGTCACTGTCGTTCGCGAATACCGAGATGTTCCAGAGGCCGAAGTCCGCGTTTTCCGGGATGAGGAAGGAGAGGTTGAAGACATAGCCGTTCGTCACCGTGACGCCACGTTCGAAGGAGGCGTTGTTGATGATGGTATGGCCGGAAGAGTTCACCAGGGTGATGGTGACGTTCGCGATGTCAACCTCGCTATCCGGGTCAGTGACGGTGAGATTGATGAAAACGCTGGTGTTCCGCTCAAAAACAGTCTGCGCCGCAAAGGTGAGGTTGCTCCAGGTCCCCGGGCGCTCCGCAGAGGGATTACGGTTGTTCACCGTGCAGGTCACCGAGAGGTTGTGCGGATACGCGTCCTGGGTGCTGTTCACCGAGAAGTTCGCGGAGAAGGTGCCGCTCAGGTTGCTGGAGCAGTTGAACCGCACCGTGCCGTTGGTGTTGTTGAGAGACGTGATGCTCGTGACATTAGGCAGGATGAGGGAGCAGTTCCCCTGCACGCAGCCTATCCTGATGTTCGTGTTGTTCAGGTAGCCATGGATGCGGGCCTCACCAGTGGATGGCGGCTCGTTCTTGTTCACCGTCGCCAGGGTGAGCGACGTCTGGTTCCATCGCGCTCCGCCTACGACGAAGCTCTGCGCGGAAGTGGCATTGAACTGGCCCACGCTGTCATTGGCGTAGATGCGCCACAGCACCGTGGTACCAGCCTCCACGCTGATGGCAGCCGTGTCATTGGAGAGGTTCAGCAGGACATTGAATATCTGCGCCGAGTTGTTCACCCAGTCACCGGTCTGGTTAACGCTGAGTATGTAGCGGCTCAGCCCAAAGTCGTCGCTCCAGGTGGCNTTGAACTCGACATTCGCGCCCTGGTACACCGCGCTCTCGTTCTGGCGTGGGTTACTCCATGCAGGGAAGAGGTCATCCACCACCGTGCAGTTCACGCTGATATTGTGCGAGTAGCGGTCCTGGGTGCTGTTCACCGAGAAATTCGCGGAGAAGGCCCCAGCGCCAACGGTGGAGCAGTTGAAGCGCACGGACACGGAGGTATCATTCAGGTCCATCGCGGTAAAGTTGCTCGTCAGCGTCGAACAGTCACCCTGGTAGCACGCCACGCGCACATTGGTGTTGTTCAGGTAGCCCGTGATGCGAGCGGTCCGCGAGGGCTGGTCCTGCCCTACGACGCCCTGGCCGAGGTCCAGGATGGTCTGGTTCCACACCACGCCACCCACCAGGAATGTCTGGTTCGCGGTCTGGTTGAGCTGGTTCANGGAATCGTTGGCAAAGAACCTCCACGCGACGCGAGAGCCTGGCTCCAGGCTGATGCGCGANACGTTCACCGAGAAGTTCCTGACGCCGGGAAACGAGAACCAGGAGGTGTTCAGCCACTCCCCGCTGGTATTGATGGCGAAGCGGTACTGGCTGAGGTTGTTGTCGTCCTGCCACGTCGCGTTGAACTGCACGCTGTCGAACTGGTACACACTCTGGTTCTGGTAGGCATCCGTCCAGTTCGGGAATGTATCCTCGGTGATGGTGCAGTTCACCGAGAGATTGTGGTTATAGCGGTCCTGGGTAGAGTTCACGGAGAAGTTCGCGAAGAATGTCCCGAAGGTCACTGCCGAGCAGTTGACGCGGACCTGCATGCTCGTGTCGTTGAGG
>C687J35174_10003990_pt1 | contig 20023 bp, 24 predicted proteins | sample RifCSPhighO2_01_FD_35174 | JGI IMG/M metagenome (IMG submission 35174) | reverse complement strand
CGTAGCTACGGCTACGCCCCACAAACTTTTTGCTCCAAGCCGCCCAATATTGCCAAACCTGCGGCGACTTAAGTGCGGTTTGGTAATGTTTGTCCCATAGCGTTGCAAGAAGGCGATGCAAAACCTATTATTGATAAATTAGTGGCCCAATACGAAAGGCTGTTCGGCAAAGCGAGCCACGAAGCAAAAGACCTCCTGCGAAATAAGGATTGCAACGAAAACTAAAGATTTCAGGGCGGTAAATTTAATAGAATTTAGAGGTTTATGCTTGCCATAAGCTGAAAAATTATAGTAAATTTAACGCTGAAAGGTTTAGTTTGCAGTCAATTATTATTTCACAGGAGGTCTTTAGGCAAAGAAGCGGTGCAGGATTTACTGGCCGAAATGCAACCAGAGGAGACACCTTTGAGTTTGAGGTAAAAATTCTCAAACTAAACTAAAGAAATCTAATTAACCAAAAAAAGTGGACATAAAGTTGCTCCGTAGAAAACATCTCAAATATGGTATAATGGAGGTATGAAAACATCAAAATCTCCTAATGCGGTGGCGCGCACCGCATATGAAGGCGCGAAACGTTCGTTGCCAGCTTACCATCATATCAAGAGTCCTCATAAGTTTACCTAACACCAACTCGTGGCCTGTCTGGTGGTGAAGGAATTTTTTACCACTGATTACCGTGGTATCGAACAAATTCTCAAAGATTCAAGTGACTTGCGAAATATTCTAGAGCTATCAGAGATTCCCCACTATACCACATTCCAAAAAGCTGCCCAGCGATTAACTAGCAAGAAGACTCTCGACAAGCTGATTAAGGAAATACTTACCATGGCAATTGAGGGCAAAATCATGAAAAAGAATGTCGCTCTGTCCTCCATCGATGGTACAGGATTTGAATCTCATCATATCAGCGCCTATTTTGTAAAAAGAAAGGCAAAGGGACAAGAAATATATCAAATGACCACTTATACTACCTATCCTAAAGCCGGTATTATCTCCGATTGCGATACTCACTTGGTGATTGCTGGAATACCGGAACGTGGTCCATATCCTGATATTGTGCATTTTAAAAAAGCTATCATTGAAGCTGAAAAGAATATCCACCTGAAAGCATTAACCGCCGATGCCGGATATGACAGTGAAGCAAGTCACGTGTTCGCCCGGGAAGCCGGAACGGCAGACCGATTCCCAGCCGAAAGGCTCACGGATCGTGGCCGAAATCCAGCGACAGATCGTCGTGAACGGCGAAGATCGCGCTACTCAGCAGATCGGATGCCACAACGACAACTCGGGCGGCGGTCACAACGACAACTAGTTCGTTGTGGGAGCAGGCTCTTTACTGTCAAACAGGCCCCGGAACTTCATCGAAGTTTCGGGGCTATTAATTTATATAAAAACTGAAAAACTGAAACAACACAACTCTTTGACTTGGGCGGATTTTTTGTTAATATGATCAAATAAACATGAATCAAGATTGGGAATCAAAATTAATGACATTCGAAGAATATGCCGGAAAGAAACATGATCCGGTATATGTTTTTAATATAGAATTTGGTACTAAAAAAGTGATGTATTTCGGTGCCGAACATAGTCTCAATCCTGAAAGTCCAATGTTTTCTCGCATTGAGGAGGAATTTAAAAAAGCTGATCCTCAAATTGTATTTGTAGAGGGAATGTATTTTTCCCAAGGCGGAAAAGAAAGAGCAATCGAAAAATATAAAAATACCAATAGGGAATCTGTTATTAAAAATCACGGAGAATCAGTGTATGTTTTCAAATTAGCGACTGACGCCGGCATTGAAGTCGATTCTCCTGAATCTACATACAAAGATGAAATTGATTCTTTGATCGAAAAAGGATTTTCTAAGGAAGAAATTTTTTGCTTCTATGGTTATCGTCAAATCAATGGATTGCATCGTTTAACCGACAAATCTAAATTCACTGAAGAATTAACAAGATATATTTCAATTTTTCAAAGGGATAGCCAGTGGAAAGATTTTGATTATTCGGTGGAACATTTAGAAAAAATTGGGAAATCAGTTTGGGGAGAAACTCGAGGTGATATTATGACAAATGATGGATATCGGACAACGCCTGTTCCGCCGCCAGATAAAAAGTTATTTACAATTATTAATAGAATCAACCAAGAAGTAACTCATTTTAGAGATTGTAATGTCGTGCGTAGGATTGTAGAAGCCTTAAAAACCCACGATCGACTATTCATTATTTTTGGATCAACTCATGCTGTTATGCAGGAACCAGCTTTGAGATATTTGGCAGAAAGTTATGATAAAGAAGAAATTGGCTAAAGAACTAAAAAGATACAATCACATATGAAACGCATTGCAATTATCGGCCTTGCTGGGTCGGGAAAATCCACATTTGCCAATAGACTGGGGAAGGTGTTACAGAGAGGTTTACAGGACAGTCTCTTGCGCCGCTGCTGTAATAGACTATCAGACTAGGTTGCAAAAAAATTTGACAATGCCAAAAGTTTATTTATAATAAGCATATGATTAATATCACGGAGCAAAAATTAAAAAAAATTGTTAAAGAGAGCGTTAAAGAGGCAATGAAAACAGAGTTTATGAAGCTCAGGGCTTTCGGCGTACCTGAAATCTCAAAAGCGGAACAAGTGGATATCGAGAAAAGATACAAAAAACCATCACGCCACCTAGTTGAAATACGCAAAGTAAATTTATGAATTGGAAAATAGGTTTTTCTAAAGAATCTGTTTCTTTTTTAGATAAAAACGGCGATTTATCCAAGGAAAATGTGATTGATTTGGTGTTACGGGCAATTGGTATGTTTTCCGGGCATCGTATTAATATAGACATCAAAAAACTCAAAGGAGAATGGAATAATTTTTATCGAATCAGAAAGGGTAGGTTGAGGGTTATAGTTTCTTTTGACTTTGAAAGTCGTTCTGTTCTTATTGAAAGAATTGATTGGCGAGGAAGCGCATATAAGTAGATATAAAATTTTATTCTTCAGTGGTGAAAAGGATATTATAAACCGACTTGTAGCCCAATACGAAAGACTGTTTGGCAAAGCATCACACGAAGTCTGTGCAGGACATTCTGGCTGAAATGAGCCCGGAAGAGATACCAGCGAGTTTGAAGTAATATCATTATCACAGCGGCGGCGCCAAAGCGCCGCCGCTGTTTTTTTGGTTGTACAGCTTCTTTTTTTTGTGATATTTTGTGGTACAATGAATTTGTCGCTAGCGGTTTTTTTTGAGAATCATTGTTTATTGGAGCGAAGGCAAAAAAGATAATACGCTAAAACTACCATGCTTAATTTATTTAATAGAAACAAAAAAATAACCGAGGAGCTCTATGAGCATAATCTGGAGCTTGCCGTAAAAAATAAAACCCTTTCCCTTCTTGAAAAGCTCTATCAAACCAGCATTTTAACCTTGACCCCAAAAGAAGAGGCAAAAGAGATTGCCGATGCTATCCGTAAAGATTTAAGCCTTGAATTAGTCGGCCTGTTTGTATTTGAAAAAGAAACAGATTCTCTTAATCCGCTTGTTTTTTCTAAATCGGAACGTTTGGTAAGGATTTTATATAAGCTGGGGTTTCTTTTCCACGATATTGCGATAAAAGACATTTCAAAACGTGAGTTTTTTAAAAAAGTAGTGCATGGAAGGGAATATGCTATTACTAACGATTTGGAAGAAGTATGGAAGGAGCTTATTACTTCGGAGCACTTAAGGCAAATAAAAAAAGAATCACACATTAAGACAATATTGCTTTACCCGCTGATTATGGGCAATGAGGTATTTGGCGTATTGCTTCTTGGATTTAATCGAGATTACGAGACGCTCAATGCTTTTGAAAAAGCGTCTATAAAAAGTTTTATCAATGTGATAGCGCTGTTGCTTGATAAAGCCTATCTTTATAAAAATTTACAAGATTCTTATGAAATAACAAAAAAAGCATATGCTGTTGAAAAACAAGCCAAGGAGGAATTAGAAAAATTGGATAAAATAAAAAACCAATTTCTGGCGCAAACCCAGCACGACTTGCGCACCCCGCTGGGAATTATCAGGGATTACTGCGATTTGCTAATGGATGGGACGTTTGGCAAACAAGGCAAAAAATCAAAGGATGCCATCAAGAGAATTCAAGTAGTGGCGGAAAATAAAATAAAAGACGTTAACAACTTTTTAGATACCACGCAATTCCAGCTGGGTAAAAAAGTGGTGTTATTGGCGCCAGGTGTTGCATTAAATCCCATTTTAGAAGAAGTGGTTGCCGGACTTGAGTTTCAGGCAAAGTCCAAAGGAATTTATTTGACGTTGGAAAATCCGCTCGCCCTTGCAAAAGGATCTGCTGGGATGAAAGAAGCCTTAATTATTATCAGGGCTGATCGGGAAAAGTTAAAAGCGGCATTGTTTAATGTTATTGATAACTCTATAAAATATACTCCCAAGGGCGGCGTGCGGGTAAAAATTGAAGACGGAGATACGGTAAAAATTACGGTTTCTGATACGGGTATCGGTATCCCGAAAGAAAAACTTCAAACCTTATTTGATACCGCCTTTGAAAGGGGAGAGGAGGCCAAAAAAACGTTTGCTACCGGCCGCGGGATCGGGCTTTATTTGTCCAGTCAGATTATTAAAGCTCATAACGGCAAGGTTTGGGCGGAGTCGGAGGGCGAAGGAAAAGGATCGGTGTTTCATATAGAGTTGCCTATTAACAAAGATTCGCATTAATAGGCGGACTTAACCCATTGATTAAGCCATCTAATAAAGGTCGGGAATATAGTTAATCGTTTATTAAGGTTATTATATGAACGAATCACATAGTAAAAAAGTGCTTATTGTTGAGGATAACCAAGAGTACGCACTGCTTTTAAAACAAGGTCTTCAAAACCAGGGGTTATTAGCTGTGGTTGCAACAACAGGACAAGAAGGATTGGTTCTTGCCCAAAGCCAAATGCCAGATTTGATTATGATAGATATTGATTTGGGGCCGGAATCGGAAATGGATGGAATTACGATGGCCCAAAAAATAAAAGAAAAGGGGATTGGGCTGGCCACGATATTTTTAACCAATTCAAAAGACCTGGATAATATTGGAAAAGCGATAGAAGCGGCGGGCAACGCAGGATATATTGTTAAATCTGATACACATATAGATGAGGTTGTCAGTATGGTAAAAGATAAGTTGCACATATCGTAGTGCAATGCATATTATTGTAAAAAATACAAAAATACGTTATACTATTTTTGTATGGAAGAAATTTCTTTAAAGGCGCAGGAAATATTTAATCTTGGCAGTTTTGGGGTTACCAATAGCCTGTTTTCCACATTGGCAGTTTCTTTGGCGTTGATTATGACGGCTTTTATTGCCCGCAGTAAAATAAAGCTGGTTCCGGGAACCATTCAATCGGGCGTGGAAATGAGCGCCGAGTGGCTGTTGGGATTAATGGAAGGCATGCTCGGTTCCGCTAAAAAAGCCGAGCAATATTTTCCGCTCGTTGCTACCATATTTTTGTTTATCATGGCGTGCAATCTTTCTGGAATATTGCCGGGAGTCGGCTCTTTTTTTATAGAACAGGGGGGGCAGGACGTTCCTTTGTTTCGTTCTCCTGCCGCCGATTTGAATTTTACCTTGGCTTTTGCAGTGATTTCCGTGATAATGACTAATTTGATAGGCATGGCGGCAGCGGGGGTATTGCCGCATATAAGCAAATTTATTAATTTTTCAAATCCCATCAATTTTTTCATAGGAATACTAGAGCTGGTTTCGGAATTTGCTAAGATTATTTCTTTATCGTTTCGGTTGTTTGGCAATGTGTTTGCCGGAGAAGTGTTATTGACGATTATTTTTTTCTTAGTGCCCTATGTTATTCCTTTACCCTTTTTGTTTTTGGAAATTTTTGTCGGCATGGTCCAATCATTTGTGTTTGCTATGCTTACGCTGGTTTCCATATCACTGCACACGGCACTGCACGAAGAACACTAAATAAATAAAAATAATTATTAAATTTTTAATTTTGTAATTTTATAAATAATTTTTTAATGAATTAATTTTTAAACCCATCGTGTTTAGAAATTAGAAAATTTAGATATTATTTAGAAATTAGAAATTAAAAATTAAAAATTCAAAAACATGGATATAGATCAAGTTCGTTTATGGGCAACGGTGGGTGTTATCGCTATTGGCACGATAGCTCCGGCGCTTTCGATCGGATGGATAGGTTCCACCGCTTTAAAATCAATTGCCAGAAACCCTGAAGCCGGTTCAAAAATTCAAACCGCAATGATTTTAGCAATCGCATTTGCGGAAGCTATTGCTGTGTACGCTTTGGTGGTTGCTTTGGTGGTAAAATTCGTAGTGTAGGAGTAATCACGAATATACGAATCAGAGATAATATACAAATCACGCCGATTCGTATATTTGTAGAATTTGTATATTTGAGAATATTAGTATATTCGTGACCATTCCAATGAAAAATGGAGTCAGGAAGCATATTTGAACAACTTGGAATACACTGGCAGCTTTTGTTAAGTCAAGCGGTGAATTTTTTCATTCTTTTGATTATTTTAAGAGTCTTTGCTTACAAACCCCTTTTAGCAGTTATTAAAAAAAGGAATGAAAAAATAAAAGAAGGGCTGCAAAAAGCGGAGGAAGCCGAGGCAAGATTAAAAGAAGTGGATATTATTGCGAAAAAACACTTGCAAAAAGCAGATCAGGAGGCAATGGAAATAATTAAAGCTACCCAAAAAAAAGCGGAAACCTTACAGCAGTCTTTGCAAAAAGAAACAGAAGACCGTCAAAAAGAATTGATGGCGCAGGCAGAACTGGCATATTTGCGCCAGCAAGAGCAGGCAAAACAGCTGGTGTTTAGCCAGGCGATGGAATTAGTTAAAAAAACTATTATGAAAACCGTTGAATTAAAACCCGAAATAATAGACGAAGCGTTAATTAAAAAAGCGGTTTTACAAGTAAAAGATGAAATATAAGCCAAGAATGTACGCACAAGCTTTGGCAGACTCCATTATAGGAAAAAGAGCGGACGGCAAAAAAATTGCTGTGAATTTTTTAACACTTTTAAAAAAAAACGGCGAACTTAAAAAAGCCAAAGAAATTTTAACCTTGGTTCAAGCTCTGCTCTTAAAAAAGACGGGAAATAAAAAAGTTATTTTTTTAACGGCGCGCAATATTGATGTAAAGCCCCTGATGGATTCTTTTGTGAAAAAAGGAGATAGCGTGCAACAGAAAATAAACCCCCATATTGTCGCAGGGGTAAAAATAATCGTTGATGATAATAAACAGTTGGATTTGTCGCTGTTGCACAAATTAGAAAATATATTTTAAGAAATTGGAGTAGTCGCGAATATACAAATACTCACAAATATACAAATATGAACGGACGTCGTAGTTTGTATATTCGTATATTATCTTGGATTCGTATAGCACCTGCGGGGATGCCCTGCTGGTCAAGCGTGATTACTCCCAAATAAATGAGCAATGAAATGTTAGATAAAATAAAACAGGCCATTGAGGGGTATCAAGACGATCCAAAATGGGAAGAAATCGGAACGGTTACTGAAGTGGGCGATGGCATTGTAAAAATATCCGGGCTTGCCAATGTGCAAAGCCAGGAGGTTTTGAGTATTGAGGCACAAAAGCATAAAATCCAGGCCGTGGTATTAAACTTGGAAGAAGATTCGGTGGGTGCTTTGGTGCTTGGTGAATTTTCTTCTATTAAGGCGGGTAATACCGTAAAACGCACAAAACAACTTTTATCAATTCCGGTTGGCGAGCAACTATTGGGCAGAGTAATAGATCCACTGGGAAATCCGCTGGATGGCAAAGGGCCGTTATTTTCTGCCAATGAAAAAATCCAATATAACTTTTTAGAAAACGATGCGCCAAATGTGCTGGCCCGCGAATCAGTAAATTACCCTTTGCATACGGGCATTAAAGCCATTGATGCTATGATTCCTATTGGCCGCGGCCAGCGGGAATTAATCATTGGCGACCGCGGAACTGGAAAAACCGCCATTGCCCTGGATATGATTATCAACCAGTCAAAGTCTTCTGATAACCCAGTTATTTCTATTTATGTTGCGATTGGACAAAAAGAATCCAAAATCGCCAAAATGGTGGAAACGTTAAAAAAACATAACGCTTTTAAAAATACCGTTATCGTTTCAGCTCCGGCTTCAAGTCCTGCATCTAGCTGGTATTTGGCGCCATTTGCCGGATGTGCTGTGGGTGAATATTTCCGTGACAAAGGGCAGGATGCTTTGATTATTTATGACGATTTATCAAAACATGCCTGGAGTTACCGGCAAATTTCTTTGTTACTAAGACGTCCGCCGGGAAGAGAAGCCTATCCGGGAGATGTGTTTTATTTACATTCTCGGCTTTTGGAGCGTGCGGCAAAATTATCTAAAGAAAATGGTGGAGGATCGTTGACTGCCATACCCATTATTGAAACACAATTGGGTGATGGCACGGCTTACATTCCTACCAATGTTATTTCCATTACCGATGGGCAGATTTATTTAGAATCCGATTTATTTTACCAAGGCACACGGCCGGCGGTAAACGTGGGATTGTCGGTTTCGCGCGTGGGGTCAAGCGCCCAAACCAAAGCCATGAAAAAAGTGGCGGGAAAATTACGATTGGAATTGGCGCAATTTCGCGAACTTCAAACCTTTGTGCAGTTTGCTTCAGACGTTGACCCTGAAACCCGCGAAAGAATTCATAAAGGCAGAATTATGACCGAAGCATTAAAGCAGTCTGATTTAAATCCTTTTCCTTTTGAAAATCAGGTTATTGTTTTGTACGCCGCACTTAACGGATATTTTAATAAATTCCAGCCCGAAGAAATCCAAAAAATCGAAGCCAAATTTTTGGAATATGTAAAAGATTTACATGGCGATGTGTTGGATTCATTGAAAAAAGAACGGGCAATAACCGATGAAATTGAAAAGAAATTAAAAGAGGTGATTGTGAAGTTTGTGGATTCGGTAGATTAAAAATTTTGTAAAAAATAACCCCCTAGTAACTTCACTAGAGGGTAAGGGAAAAGGTTAGTTGCGTGCGTCGTAGATTTCTGACCCCTTGTTTTCCCTGCAATCGTGGGAGCAGAAACGGGAGACCATCTTGCCCTTTCTGTCGTAGCAGACGATTGAATTCTCGCCATGGACGATCTTTTTGCCGCAAGGCAGATAGCCGCAAGAGGTCTTTTTGCCCATGAACACTTCTTCAACGATTGAGCGCTTATCCATTTTACACCTTTTCCTAGTTACCTATCTTAGTTCTGCACCGAGCAAAAATAAGATAGGTTGTTCTTGTGTGCTAAATATTATGTATCATTAAAAAAAAGTTTTGTCAAATGGAATCAGTCCAGAATTTAAAAAAGAGAATAAAAAGCATTGGTCCCGATGTTGGTTTGCCGGCATACGAGGATCCTCGATAAATTTTCAAAAAAATTTATCGGGATAATATCAATAAAATTACCAGAAATTGGGGGCAGGTACAATTTAATCAAAAAACAATTATATGAGTGCCAATAATTTACTAAAAATATATAGTAAACTAATTAAGGGAAAGAAAAAGTGGGTTGTTGAACATCATGATTTTGAGTGTGGGAATCTCGGTGATAAATTTAAAAAATGCGACACTCTAGAAAAAGCGGTAGAAGAAGCAAATGCGTTTATGCAAGAAAATGAAGTTGAATATGGGTTAAGTATTTCACCGGAATAAATAATCAATAGCTGGTAAAAATGGAACATAAAAAAGAAAACAATTTTGCCTATATTGATGGAGCTAATTTACACAATAGTGTACTGCAATTAGGATGGAAGTTGGATTATAAAAAATTCAGAGTATGGTTGCAACACAGGTATCATGTAGTTAATGCATACATATTTATCGGTCTTATTGTTGAAAATAAAAATCTATATGTGTATTTGCAAGAGGCTGGTTTTATTTTAGTGTATAGGGAAATAACCTATGATGGAACTGGAAAAGTGAAGGGAAATTGTGACGCCTTATTGGTATTAAAAACCGTGTGTAATTTTTACGAAAAAAACTATGATAAAGCAGTAATTGTTGCGAGCGATGGAGACTACGCTGAATTAGTACAATTTCTAAAAGAAAAAGAGGCATTACGCATGGTGGTTTCGCCAAACAACAAATGTTCCTATTTATTGCGAAAGCAAAATATACCATTATTGTATATAGATACCCAGCGTAAAAAGGTAGAACGCATCAATAAGTCTGCTTTGTAAAAGAAAAAGCCCCCGGTAAGGACTTAGCCTCACAAGGGTCTCTTTCATATGAATTAACTTAATTATAGTCAATTAAAAATCTTTGTCAAGTAGTTATGGAATCCCCGCAAAGTTTAAAAAAGAGAATAAAAAGCATTGGTCCCGATGCCGCTACGGCGGCATACGAGGGTCCTCGATAAATTTTCGTAAAAATTTATCGGGATAATATCAATATAATCATGGAGAACACTCAAAGCATTAAAAAGCGCCTAAAAAGTATTTCCAATATAGGGAAAATTACCAAAGCCATGGAATTGGTGGCCGCCACCAAAATGCGCCGATCGCAAGAAATCGCGCTGGCTTCGCGCCCTTATGCTTTTGCGGCTTTGGATTTACTTGCCAATGTATCGTTGTTAAGCAAAAATGACTTATCGGAGCTTTTACAAAAACGTAAAACAAAAAAAGTTCTTTTTGTTTTAGTAGCTTCCGATAAAGGGTTAGCCGGGGCATTTAATAGTTCAATATTTAAAAAATTCGAGCAATCGGTCAAAAAAGAATCTTGGAGGGTCAGACCCTCCAAGGATTTGGAAGGTCCGACCCTCCAAACTGCTCAGACGGCTCAAGTAGAAAACTTTTACGTTGCCGTTGGTGAAAAATCATTTAATTATTTATTAAAAAAAGGATTACATGTCGTTAGGAAATTTACTAACGTGGGGGATTTTACCACGACAGAACAGGTTCAACCGTTATCCGATTTTTTGGTGGAAGGTTATTTGAAAGGCGATTTTGATAAAGTTATTGTCTTTTCAACCCATTTTAGGTCTGCTTTAAAACAGGAAGCATTAACCCGCNAANTGTTGCCAATTACATTTAATTCTTTACAAGAAACGGTCAGAGAAATTATCCCTGATAAAGGAAAATTTGCAGAGATGATAAAAGANCAGAATATAAGTTTTGTTTCAGATAAAAGNANGNTACCAGAGTATTTGATAGAACCTTCGGCAAAAGAAGTTTTAGATAATTTAGTAAAACACTTATTTTTTATGCAACTATATCACTTGGTTTTGGAAGCGAACGCATCAGAGCACGCCGCTCGCAGAATGGCGATGAAAACCGCTTCGGATAACGCCAGTGATTTGGGGCAAGCTTTGAATTTACAGTATAATAAGAGTCGCCAAGGAGCGATTACCAATCAGATTATTGAAATTATTGCGGGGGCGGAGTCACTATCTTAATTTGAAATTTGAAATTTACAATTTGAAATTTGCCTGCCTGTGTGCGAACGCACGCAGACAGAAAATCAATTCTAAAATTATTAAATTTTAAAAACTATGTCAAAAGAAAGGGGGCCTGATGCTCAAGAGCAAGAACCAAATTTTGAGGAAGCCAAGGCAATGATTGTTGATTTCTATGATGGTCGCATAGCAAAAAATAGAGAAGTTTTGGTAGAACATTTTAAGAGGGCTGGAATAGTGCAACAGGAGTTAAAAAATCTTGATTCTGAGACAAGGCGTCTTTATGAAGAAGCTATGTCGTCTGCAGATCTTGTAGGAATTTCAATGGAGTTGATAAATATAGATAAAGCAGTATTAGAAAAAGCACAAGCGATAAGTGCTACGGCCGATCTTGATTATTTTCTAGAAACCTTAGGCAGGGAAGTTGTAAGATTTGAATCTCCAGAACAACCCGAACATGAGATTCTTTCTATGGTTAGTGCGCATGCAGAGGCACTTGAAGGCGAAACAAGAGACTTTTGGAATTCAATAATGGCAAAAGAACGAGGTGAAATCCAGAAGAAAATGGACATAATAAGAGCAATAGAAGTAATAAAGTCAAAAATATGAATAAAGGAAATATTGTACAAATTATAGGTCCCGTGGTGGATGTGGAATTTAATGAGGGTGACGCTCTACCGGAAATTTTTAACGCATTAAAAATTTCCGGGCCTAAAGGCCAAGTCACCTTGGAAGTAGTAAAGCATTTGGATTTAAAACGGGTGCGGGCTATTTCTTTGCAATCAACTGACGGCTTGATGCGTGGATTGGAAGTTGTGGATTCTGGTAAACAAATTGAGGTGCCAGTTGGGCCAGAGGTTTTGGGAAATATTTTTAATGTTTTGGGCGAAACATTAAATAAGTCGGAAAAGAAGTTTTCTAAACATTTACCAATTCACCGCCAGGCCCCTGCGTTTACTGAGCAAGCAACCAAAACCGAGGTGTTTGAAACGGGAATCAAGGTTATTGATTTAATCGCACCGTTTATTAAAGGTGGGAAAATCGGATTATTTGGCGGAGCCGGCGTGGGAAAAACGGTACTGTTGATGGAGTTAATTCGTAATGTGGCTGAAGAGGGCGGAGGAGTTTCGGTATTTGCTGGAGTTGGTGAAAGGACCAGAGAAGGAAATGACCTATATATGGAAATGAAAGATTCGGGCGTTTTAAATAAAACCGCATTGGTGTATGGTCAAATGAACGAAGTGCCGGGAGCCCGTGCGCGTGTGGCTTTGAGTGCTTTAACGATGGCCGAATATTTCCGCGACCAAGAAGGCAAAAATGTGTTATTTTTTATTGATAATATTTTCAGGTTTTCACAAGCGGGCTCTGAAGTTTCAACGCTTTTGGGCAGAATGCCATCGGCCGTTGGGTACCAGCCAACTTTGGCGCAAGAAATGGCGGAATTGCAAGAAAGAATTACCTCAACGCAAAAAGGATCTATTACATCGGTGCAAGCGGTGTATGTACCGGCTGACGACATTACCGACCCGGCTCCAGCCACCACGTTTTCACACTTAGATTCTACGATTGTATTAAACCGGGCTTTAACCGAAATTGGAATTTATCCGGCAGTAGATCCTTTGGCTTCCACATCCAGCGCTCTGGACCCAAAAATCGTCGGGGAAAAACATTACCAAACCGCCCGAGGCGTGCAACTAACTTTACAAAGATACAAAGATTTGCAAGATATCATTGCTATTTTGGGTATTGAAGAATTGTCCGATGAAGATAAAAAAGTGGTAAGCCGAGCCCGAAAAATTCAGCGGTTTTTGAGCCAGCCCGTGCACGTTGCGGAAGTATTTAGCAATATTCCGGGAAAATATGTGAAATTAGAAGATACCATTAATGGATTTTCAGAAATTTTGGAGGGCAAACATGATGACGTACCCGAGGAGAATTTTTATATGAAAGGAAGCATTGAGGAAATTATTTCATAATTTCTAAATTATTCTCATTATTTTAATTGCTCTAATTATTCTAAATAATGTCCCATTCTTGAAAATTTTTTGACATTGGGACTTAGGATTTGATTAGGTTAATTAGTATAATTAGGTTAATTAGATTAATTGCAGTGAAACTATCTATTTATAGTTTAAAAAAAATACTGTTTGCCGGCGAGGCTAGTCTTTTAAATTGTAAAACAGTAATGGGGGAAATCACCGTGCTTGATAATCATGAAACTTATATCGGCGTATTAACCGCTGGAGTGATGAAAATAGTGGAAACGCCCTTCGGTAAAACTCAGGGTAAAGAGCATTTTTTTGAAATCAGTTCAGGGTTTTTGGAAGTTAGAGATGGTAACGAGGTTCGCTGTATGGTTGAATAGAAAACACCAAAAAGAAAAATAATTCAAGCCACGCATCTAGTAGATACAGCTTTTTTAAGTATTTATGGTAGAATGAAAGCATAATAGACCTGTTGCGTAATAAGGTTTTACTGCAAATTGCATCTTTTGGCGGCAAAGGTGCTATAATTTCTCAGCTTAACTAAAGCTAAACCTCCAAATTCTATCACCTTTGCCGCTTCAAAATCTTCAATTTTCGTACGAAACCTTATTACGCAACAAGTCTAATAATTATGGAAAATTCTATACCTAACATTAATCAGGTTTCCGTGTCGGGAGGCGAGCAATCATATTATCCGCTGGGGAAAATAACCCTTTTTTTACTTATCTTAAAACGAAGTGGTACGTTTTTTGCGCTTTTATTCTTGTTATTTGTTAGTTTATTTTTTTTAAATTATATTCCTCCTGCATACTTTAAAGATTTTGTCGCTGTCCTCTTTGCGTATTTTTTCTTAATTTCATTTGTATTACTGGCCACTTATTGCCTGGGTTATCTTGAATATTTCCGCTACGGGATTTTTATCGGGGAAAGGAATTTAAAAATAAAAAGGGGATTGTTTTCCACTGAGGAACTGGGAGTGCCTTACCGGCGTATCCGTGACGTAAAAGCCAAGCGGAGCATTATTGACCAGATTTTTGGCGTAAGCAATTTAATCGTAGTGCTTTCTGACTTTGAAGAAGAAGATACATCGGAAGAATCGATTATTTTTTTGCCTTCTTTAAGCCAAAAAATCGCAGCGGAAATCCAAAACAGCATTTTGCGCAGGTCCCAGGTTGAGCAGATAAATTTATTGGGCGGCCAAAAATTTCAGTAATTGTTAATAGACCTGCTACGTAAAGATTTTCCTATTGCAATAACAAAATTTCAACTGCAAATTCGCTATAATTTCTCGGCTTGCCACAAGGGCAAACCTCAAAATTCTACCTGTCTGCTTTCGCACAGGCAGATCAAATTTTCGTTCTGAAATTTTACTATTTCATCACGGAAATCTTTACACAGCAGGTCTAATGTAAAAAACCGCCAGGTACCATATGGTGCTGGCGGTTTTTTTGTTTGGGATGCTTAGGCCTCGTCCATTAGTATAAGTATCCCCAGGTTTGCAATTTATCAGAATCTTCGCCCCATCCAATGCCGATATCAGTTCTGAAAAACATGTTTTGGAGCAGTACGTTTTCAAGGCGGCCGTATACCTGTTTTCTTGCGTCTTCTACGGTAACTCCGGAACCAGTAACTACTAACGCATATCCGCTTTCTCCAGCTATTTTCCAATTTTCGTCTACCAATTTTACGTCTCCTAAATGCATGCCTTCAAGATTCGGTTTTTTAAAAATAATAGATAAATCCCTGTAAATATCCATTTCAGATTTATCGTAATATGGATATGGTGGGACAGCGCAGCAAACACCAACTTGAAAACCCTTTTTTGTTTTGAGTTCATAATTATTTCCCGATGCAATATGGTATAAAAAATCTCCCCATTGACTTGAAACTCCTTCCATTTGCACAGAAATGGTTGGGTATCCGAAGCGGCAGGTAAATTCAAGAGGATAAATTCCGCGACCGTTGGCGATGCAGTTAATATCTATATATCCAACATATCCTGATTTTTTAATATCGTCCTTCATTTTTTCTAACGTTGTCCTGAAAATGGTATTGGAACCCGACCAATACATTAAGGTTCCCATTTCTCCTGTAAAAGGCCCAATTTCCCCTGGAAACAGTTTTTTATGCTCAAAATTAACATTAATAGGATAGATAAAATCATTTCCATTAAAAAAAGCACCGACAGCAATTTCTACTCCTTGTGCAAACTTTTGTAATTGGAATTGCTTAACATTTTTTTCTAATACTTTTTTGTTAGATCTGATTATTTCATAGATATCTTTTCCGTCTTCGTCTTTACCTAAAAATAAAAGATTTTTTCCAGCCGATTCAACAAATTCCGAAGGTTTAAAAACGTAGCGGCCAGGATTTTCTTCAATAAATTTTAAAGCAGAATTGTAATCTGAAAAATCCCAGTGGGGGAGAATGACCATTCCGACTCTTTTCATTTCTAACTGGCCAAATTCACGATCTTTTTCAAGTCTATCGGTATACCCGCTTCCTCCGACAACTAATTTACCTTTTTTTCTTAACTCGTCCGCTTCTTCTCCAAATCCAACATCGTCAAAAACGACTACATCCGCCCAATCAATAAATTGTTTATAATCATCAACCTTTTCTAAAAATCCATTATAAACATCTTTATCATAATCTGCTTTTACATAAATTTTTACCAGATGCCCCTCTTTTTTAATTTGCCAAGCCAAATCTCCTGACAAACTTTCCCAGCTTATAAATAAAAACTTTTTTTGGGGTACGGCCTCATGATTATTCCCGTTTTGCTTGTTTTCCATTTGATTATTTTTTATTAAGAAACTGTTTAATAAGTCGCTTTTGAGGTGTAGACCAAATGTAGACTTATTAAACAGTTTCTAAGTATATTTTTCATCGTACGTTGCGTAGGCAACGGTTAGTTCCCCCCCCTTTTTTATTTTTTTTAAGGTAATAAAATTTTCACCATCATTAATTGTTTTTACATTCGGATGCCTTGAATCATTTAAAAAATAAGATATATCCATACCATTGAGGCCTGAATCAGATATATAAACGCTACCATCTTTATGGATGACAAAAAAACTATCAATTAAAGACAATATTTCTTTTCCCAAAATTTTAAGTTCTGAAATTTGAAACTTATGCCACTTCTGTTTTTTTACTCCTTTAAATGGGTTAATGCCTTTTGGTATATTTTTAATGGCGAAAACCCCCACGCCTTCTACTTTAGATGGTTTCAATCTGCAGTAAGTGTTTTTTAAATTTTCTAAAATTCTTATTTTTTGTTTTATCATTTTCTTATTGTATCATTAAAAAAAGTATTTACAAAAAAAATCCGCCAGTGGCGGATTTTTTTGTTAACCGTTAAGGTAATTATCGGTTAAATTTTTGAGGCTTGTTTTTTGACCAGCAGTCTCGGCAATAGATTGGCCTGTCTGGAGCTGGTTCAAAAGGCAATTCGGTGATTTCTTTTCCGCAATCACTGCATTTCCAATTTCCTTTCACCATTTCTCTTGGACCGAAACTTCCTCGGTTTTGATTACTAAATTTTGAATCGAACATTTATTTGCTACTAATTTTTAATAACTTTTATATAAAATATACTTAATTAGTAGTTTGAAGATAATATGACGACCTTTCTCTATGAATACGTTTTATGGTAAGCATAGGATTATGACGAAAAGCCGTAATATTATTTGACGACTTATAGTCTAATACCATTGTACTCCTTATTGACAAGATGTCAAGTTGTTACTATTAATGCGAATCTCGTTTGGCAAAAGTAAAAAGACTTTTCGGTCTCTTTGTGGATAATTTTGAGGATGGGGCAAATTTACTGCGGTAAATTGTGCCTCGCATCCCGCCCGCCAACTTCGTAAAAATGTGTTATGCGTAGGCAAGCTACAAAGATGTGGAAAATTTGTTGCGACAAATTTGTCCACATCTTGACCTAAACATTTTTCCAAAGCTGGCAACAAAATTCTCTAGGTCGGGGCGAATTTGTTGCGACAAATTGCGCCTCGCGACCCTACACAACTAACTCCGATTGCCAAACGAGATTCGCATTATTATCCGTTGATTTTTTACCAGTTTTAGCCTATATTTATAGTATGCATACAAAAAAAATACTAGTAATTTTAGCTGTGGGAGCGGTAATCGGCTTGTTTTTTGTTTTCTGGCCAAAAGGAAATTTACGAGCTCCGGTAGCCCCAAAAATTTCCGGCATTGAAATTTTCGGGCCCAAAGAACATGATGCGGTTTCGTCTCCTTTAAAAATAACCGGCAGGGTGAATGGCAATGGCTGGACGGGCTTTGAAGGCCAGGTGGGGACGGTAAGATTATTGGATTCAAACGGCAATCAGTTAGCGTTGGGAATTTTAACCGCAACCACTGATTGGATGGCACTGCCCACAAATTTTGAAACAGACCTGTATTTTGATTATCCGGGCGACGGCCAGGGCCAGCTTGTTTTTTATAACGAAAATGCCAGCGGGGAACCGCAAAGAGATAAAACATTTACCCTGCCAGTGGTATTGCAAAAAAGTTCCAGTGAAAAAACAACCGTGAAAATATATTTTAATAATGCGTCAGATATTGATTCTTGCGACAAAGTGTTTTCTGTGGAAAGGACGATGCCAAAAACAACACTGGTCGCAAGGGCCGCATTAACACAGTTATTGGTTGGCCCCACCAACATGGAAAAAAACGCCGGGCTTTTTACCAATATCAATAGCGGTGTTACTATTCAAAGTTTAACCATAGAAAACGGCGTTGCCAAGGTTGATTTTAACCAACAACTGCAAGAAGGGGTTGCCGGGTCATGTAAGGTGATTGCGATAAGGGCTCAAATTACAGAAACGTTAAAACAATTTCCTTCAGTAAAAAGCGTTGTAATTTCCATTGATGGTAAAACAGAAGACATTTTACAGCCTTGATAAGGAGTAATCACGAATATACGAATTTACGATAATATACAAATTTTACCAATATACGAATGTGTGCGGACGACGTAATTTGTATATTGGTAAAATTCGTATATTTGGACGTATTTGTATATTCGTGACTACTCTATTTTATGCAATTTCATATTTCAAAAAAATCAAAACTTTCCAATGCCCGCCTGGGGTTTTTGGAAACAAACCACGGGGTCGTTGAAACTCCCTGTTTGGTTCCGGTGGCCACTCAAGGCGTAATTAAAACACTAACCAGCGAAGAGGCAGAACAAACAAAATCCCAAATGTTAATTGCTAACACATTTTGGCTACATTTAAAGCCCGGAGAAAAGATTTTAGAAAAAGCGGGTGGAATTCATAAATTTATGAATTGGAAAAAACCGCTGATGACCGATTCGGGCGGCTTTCAGGTGTTTTCATTGGGATTTGGCCAGGATTTGAATGTGGGTAAAATAATGAATGCAAAGGACCGGATGGGGTCGGATGCGGATCTTCGGGCGGAAATTAAAATCGGTTCGCAGCCCAAAAAAATAAAAATCAGGCAGGACGGGGTTTTTTTTCGTTCTCCCATTGACGGCCGGGAATTGTTTATTGGTCCTAAGGAATCGATTGCTATCCAAGAAAAAATCGGTGCGGATATTATTTTTGCTTTTGATGAATGCACAGCTCCTTTGGCTGATTATGAATATACAAAAAATTCGTTATTAAAAACTCATGAGTGGGCGAAAATCTGTTTGAAGGTTAAAAAGAGCAAACAAGCGCTATATGGCATTGTTCAGGGCGGAAGATTTAAAGACTTGCGCACTGAAAGCGCAAAATTCATTGCGTCGCAGGATTTTGACGGATTTGGCATTGGCGGGGAATTTGGCAACGATAAAAAAATAATGTCACAAATGCTCCATTGGGTGGTTGGAGAATTGTCGGAAAAAAAACCAAGGCATCTGCTTGGTATCGGACAATTGGATGATCTGGAAAAAATCATCAAAGTCGGCGTTGATACTTTTGATTGCACGGTTCCCACCCATTATGCCCGCCGTGGAATTGCATTTACCAGCGAAGGCAAGTTGAATATGAAACAGGTGAAATTTTTAAAAAAACGCGAACCACTGGATACAGGATGTGTGTGCAATGTGTGTTTGAATTACAAAAAAGATTACATCTGCCATTTATTAAGGGCGGGGGAGTTGACCGCATTAAAATTGTTGACCTTCCATAATTTGTGTTATTTTAATAATTTTGTGGAAGAAATCAGGGCTAAAATAAAAAAAGGGGAGATTTGATCTTTTAAAATATAACCATCTTAACGTACCAGTCAACCCATTTTTAAAGGAGGGTTTAATGCTTACGATAAGAAAGATGAGGGAAAAAAGAAATTTTGAATCTTTTTACCAGCGCGAAGGATGTTTTGCCTTATTTCCTCCTATAGAATTGCGGTGTAAAAATAACCTTGGCATAATTGCAAAGGGCGAGGTTGTTTCTGCCATAGCCGTTGATGAGAATGGTATGTATCCAAACACCGTATACCTTAGGGAAAAGCATCGTTGGTTTTCATTGGAATATTTTGATTTTATAAATTAAATAGGCTTCGGCCTATTTTGTGGCCCTCTATAATGGTGG
>C687J35174_10003987_pt1 | contig 20033 bp, 14 predicted proteins | sample RifCSPhighO2_01_FD_35174 | JGI IMG/M metagenome (IMG submission 35174) | reverse complement strand
GGGCATTGACGATGATTCTCACCATTGAAAGGAGCCTTTCGGGTTTGCCGCTTTTTAAGGATAGCGGTTTATCCTTGTCCCGATTCAACGAGACTAAAAAGCTAATATGTGCGGGACCTCACCACCATTGCTACCGATACTACGATCGGACAACGCAGATTGGCACGCAAAGTCCCGCGAAATAACTCACCCTTCGACTCCAGCTCAGGATGACCTATTTCTCAAGACCAGCTTACTAAAAAGCGGGTGGAGCTCCGGGGACTCCCAGAACTCCACCAGCCCGTGATCACGGCCCGAAAGCCGCTAGCAACGCCAGGAGCTTCAAGGTGAGCATCTCAAGCGTCATATTCATTATAACATGCCAGATACAATTTTGTCAAGCCCGCCATTTATAGTATAGTAAGTTATATGTATGACACCACTAAGCCCTATAAAAATAAAATCTTAAAACTAATCAGCAATACTCGGCACACTCCCTATGTATCGATAAGGGGTGGGATTTACTCAACCATAAACAGGAAAATTAATTATCCCGAGATTGACCACACTGATGGTATCGGAACGAAAGGCATCTATCATTGGCAAAAAAGAACATTTAAAAATGCTGTATTAGATACTCTGGCAATGAATCTTAATGACTTAGCCATGGCTAGAGCAATCCCCTACAAACTCCAAAATCACATTATCATTCCAAAAGATGACCACCGGGCTATACTTGAGATAATCTCCCAACTATCCAAGGAGTGCGTAAAAAGAAAAATCGCTATCACGGGCGGCGAGACATCGATACATAATAATTCAGAGGGGATGGATATAAGTATGACTGTTTCGGGATTTATTCCTAAGCAGAAGAATAATTTATTCAGGAAAGGCGATGTACTATTCGGGATCAGAAGCACCGGACTCCATTCAAATGGCTTCACAAAGGTAAGAGAGATTTTCGGTTCAAACTACCGACCCGAGTTTATTGTTCCGACAAAAATCTATACTGATCAGATTCTTAAGTTAGATAAAGCGGTTAAAATAAACGGAATGATGCACATTACCGGCGGAGCATTTACCAAACTAAAACAAATTCTTCCAAAAAATTGTGATGTAATTATTAAGAGAAACCACCACCTTAAACCTCATAATATATTCCGCGAGCTGAACGAGCGGGGAATTGGCGATAAAGATATGTATAAAACTTTTAATTGCGGAGTGGGTTTTATATTTTCGGCTAACTCTCGAAATTCAAAAAAAATTAGAATCTCTCACAATCTAAGAGTGATTGGCCAAGTAATATCCGGGACAGGTAAGATGAGTATAGAATCGATGTTCAGCAACAAAATTATAGAATTTTAAAAAGCATATATAGAAAAAGGCTGTTCATATGAACAGCCTTTTTCTATATAAATACNGTATTTTAAGCCTCAAGAACGGCTGCTTCTTTTATCTTTGTTATAATTTCCTTCTCAACTTTAGGATTATCTTTCAGGAACTGCCTTGAACCATCTATCCCCTGTCCGAGTTTATGTTCTCCGTAATTAAACCAACTGCCGGCTTTTGTCACAATATTATATTTAACTCCGGCATTAACCACATCCGCATATTTAGAGATTCCCTCATTATAAAGAATATCAAACTCACAGGTTCTAAAAGGAGGTGCTACTTTATTTTTTACAATCTTAACTTTGACTCTATTGCCGACTATCTTTTCACCAGCCTGAATCTGCGCGGCTTTCCTAATCTCTACCCTTACCGAAGAATAGAATTTTAATGCTAGGCCACCCGGAGTCGTCTCGGGATTACCGAACATAACCCCTATTTTCTGACGAAGTTGGTTTATGAATATAACTGTCGTATTTGATTTAGCTACAATAGCTGTAAGTTTACGCAATGCATGAGACATTAAACGTGCCTGAAGTCCCATATGCTGTTGATCCATCTCACCCTCTATCTCGGCTCTCGGAGTTAATGCGGCAACTGAATCTACGACGATTACATCTACACCTGCAGACTTAACCAACGATTCAACTATATCCAATGCCTGCTCACCGGTATCCGGCTGGGATATTAAAAGCTGATCAATCTTTACTCCGATTTTTTTTGCATATTCAGGATCAAGAGCATGCTCGGCATCGACGAAAGCAGCTATACCTCCCATCTTCTGAGCTTCAGCTACAACATGTAAACAAAGCGTTGTCTTACCTGAACTTTCCGGACCATAAACCTCAATTACTCTGCCTCTTGGAATACCCCCGACCCCCAACGCCAAATCAAGAGATATTGAACCAGTTGGTATAACGTCGATATTTACTCTTTTGACCTCACCTAGCTTCATAATTGAACCCTCACCGTACTTTTCCTGAATCTCCTTAACCATCATATCTACATTTCTACTATTTTTTTCTTCTGCCTTGCCAGCAGACAGGTCGTTTTGTTTTTTAGCCATGATTGCCTATGAGCGAATGTGAGTAGCTGCAATTATGAGCACCCTGCTCTAATTTTGCCGTATAACCCACAATACACTTAAATTATTTTTATTACTTCTAAATACCGGCAGTCTACGCGTCCCGAATAGGGACATACTTAATAGGCGAAGCGGATTGCCGTTAGATATCCCGCAAAATTGGAGCGGGGTAGCCATTCCATTAATTTCTATTTATTAAATTAGTTAATAACTTATACTATGAAAATGGAATTAAAAAAGCAAGTTGCTGAACTTGCTTTTTTTAGTCTTCGGTTACTCTATATAGCCAATCCCGGGAGAGTTGATTTCGATGAGTTGCCCCGGAAGGCCGAAGAGGCCTGAGGGTAAGGCGATTCGCCAGTAGGCGGATACGCCGCTCTGAGAAATCTATCTCTCTTAGGGTTGGCGTAATGCGGGATAAATAATAAACTGACAAAGTGAGAGCGAGTCAATTATACCTCGTCATTCTCCGCTTCGGGACTATCTGCATTGATTCCAGTGGCTAAGGCCAGATTAGCTGGCTCTTGGGCAACTGTGCCATCAGGACGAACATATACTTCTCTTGCCTTCGCACCATTTGAAGGACCTATAATACCGTTCTCTTCCATTATATCCAGAAGCTTTGCCGCACGAGCATAACCCACGCCCAAGCGTCTCTGAAGATATGAAGCAGAAGCTTTCTGGGCATGCACAATTAAATCCTTTGCTTGNAAATAAAGCTCTTCTCCNCCATCATCATCGTCTCCCCTNTTACCTATGATGGCGCTTCCAGATGCATTAAATTCAATCTTAAGATCGCCTTCCTCCGGTGCNAGNTCAAGCTCTTCAGCCTGTAATTTGAGAAACTTAACCACATCCTTAACTTCTTTNTCGGTTACATTGGCACCCTGCAAACGGCGGGGCTTAGCCACATCACCGGCCAGNAAAAGCATATCTCCGCGTCCCAGAAGCTTCTCGGCACCTGCCATATCAAGGATAGTTCTTGAATCAATCTGGCTAGCCACCTGAAAAGCAATTCTTGTTGTAATGTTCGCCTTAATCAAACCCGTAATAACCTCCACAGACGGTCTTTGAGTGGATAATATAAGGTGAATACCGACCGCGCGGGACATTTGAGCTAANCGGACAATTACNGCCTCAACATCTCTTCCGTAAGAAGCCATCAAATCAGCCAACTCATCAATTACAATTACTATAATCGGCATAATAGCTTCTTTATCCTCGGTCATTTTTGCATTATACGAAAATATATCTTTAGAACCTGCTTTCGACAACATATCATAACGCTTATCCATTTCACTTACCGCCCACTTCAACGCTCCTAAAACTTTTTTATTATCGGTTATAACAGGGGTAATTAAATGGGGAATTCCATTATACAGGCTCAGCTCAACTCTCTTAGGGTCAACCATTATGAATTTAAGAACATCGGGTGAATGCCTATACAGCATTGATAATAGGATCGAATTTATGGATACGGATTTTCCGGTTCCGGTAGCACCGGCAACAAGCATATGGGGCATTTTCTCCAAGCCGGCAAAAACAGGATTCCCCGATACATCACGACCGATAGCTAATGGCATAAAGTATTTTGATTTATAATATTCCTCCACCTCAAACATATCTCTTAATCCCACTATAGATGCCTTCTTATTCGGGACCTCAATACCGACAAGGGATTTCCCGGGAATCGGAGCCTCAATACGAATAGGGTGGGCTGCTAAAGCCAATGATAAATCTGAATTTAATGTAGTTATTTTAGAAAGCTTAACTCCAACTGCTGGCCTCATAGTAAACTGTGTTACCGTTGGACCAACTGATACCTCGCCCATTTCAACATCAATACCGAAATTACCTAAAGTTCTTTTTATAACATTTGCACTAGCATTAATATCTCCTGTTACCGCCTGATCCTGATCACGATGCAACAGTTCCAAAGGAGGTAGCGTCCACTTTCCTCTTTTAAGATTCTTAATAACAAATTCTTGATCGGTCAGTTCGGCTTTAACAGGTTTTGCTGATAATTGGGGTCTTGCCTGCAAGGGTTTAGCGGCCTCTTTTGCCATATCAACTATCTCTCCTCCCTTTTTTACAACAACATTATCTACTAATGGCTTTTCTTCATCTTCTTTCTTAATTAACTGACGCAAAGGAACATTCATGGCGACAAGTACCGAAACAACCAGAGCTGCAAGAAGAATTACCCATGAAGCTATTGAACCAACTGCCTTTAGTAATGGCAATCCAAAAACTATTCCCAAATAACCCCCTTGATGGACCCTATCGGTCATATTACCATCGCCAAAGATATAAAAAATCCCAAGAATAGACAAAGAGAATAGGGATGTCCCTACAATTGCACTGGCATATATCTTTCTTGATATTGATTTAATGAACGAAAAAGCAAGCATGGCAAATGCGATAGGAATAACAAAAAATCCCCAGCCAAAAAGGGATTTAGCCACCGAGCTGAATAATTTACCGCCCTGGCCGGCCATATCAACAAAGCTTAGAACGCTTATGACAGCAAAAATAATGGCAACCACGCCAAAAATACTATTTTTTGTCTCCTGCGAAATATCAAAAATCGGGGCTTTATCCCTAGCTACTTTTACTCTTACCTTCTCTTTCTTTTTAAGTTTTCCCATAATTGTTAATTATAGGCTTAAAAATGAAGAAAATCAAATTCGAATAAACTAATCCCGTTTTTGATCCAGCCAGATTCCTTCGACAAATGGCTAAATTAATCTCAATTTAGCCTATTGATTTCAGGCCCTGTTTCCCTAAGTCTCAACACCCGAACTCAATATGGCTAAATTATCGGTTAATTTAGCCATTGTGTGCTTCTCGGAACTGGAAGGACAAAAATTGGATTAGCCCATTCTTTGAAAGTTATGAATCGGGGAGGGCTACGCTAAATAATATTAAAAAGAGGCGGTGAAGCCTCTCGGAGATTACCTAGTCCGAAGTTTTGCAAGCCTACGGATAGAATTTCCAATTTTTGCTCGCTCACGCTTTGATTTTGCAATATATTCTTCCAACCTTTCTCGAAAACGCTCTTTTTGATATTTTCGGGAATGAAAACTATCTACTATCGCCTGAGCCCTTTCAGGCATCAAATCGATATTAAGGCATGTAATATACTCATAAGAGTTTCTTTCACCAGCTGCTACGAACCAAGTAAAACCGCAGCTAACACAAAGTCCTCCTGACCCCTCTATACTAGCACTGGTTTTACATCTAGTTACCCTATTACAGTGTGTACAATATCCATATTCTTGAACCATATACTGCCAAGGTTTAGATTCTGGATTACCTAAAATCTGAGCATTTTTTTCAAAGTCCTCTACAGTCTCGAGTTGAACCATGTCCTTCTCCTCACTGTACTCGACTCTGACGGAATTGTCGGAGTCAAAGATACACTAGCATATCACATGAGCAAATCCAAATTACCGCCTATTGCACTCATGAAATATGGGATAACGAAAATGAGGGCGACAAGCGGCAGAACGAAAAGTACAATGCTAACAATCAGTGTCCATAAAAAATACTTCCGTGTCTTCTCGACGGATTTATAGATTGAATCAATCTTTTGTTCCAGCTCCATTATTTTCTTTAAAACTTCATCCATAACTACATAATAGCACAGTAAATCTAAAACCGCCTCTCGGCGGTTTTAGATTTACTGTGCTATTATGCTCCGATTAAATCCCGTTCCTGCTGGAATGAGTCGTCCGATAATGACATTTTCCTTGAGTCCGATGAGATTGTCTTCTTTACCCATAGTAGCGCTTTCAATTAAGATCTTGGCTGTTTCCTGGAATGAAGCTGCAGATAAGAAGCTGTCAGTAGATAATGCAACCTTGCTGATACCCATGATAAGCTGTTCTCCGACTGCTTCTTGCTTCTTCTCGTTTCTCATTCTTATGTTCTCTTCAAGCAAACCCCTCTTCTCTATCACATCACCGACAAGCAGTTCTGTATCTCCTGCATCTACGATTTTCACCCTGGAGAACATTTGACGGGCTATAAGCTCAACGTGTTTATCATTAATACTATCTCCGGTCGGAAAATAAATTGACTGGACTTCACGGATAATATAACGAGCAACGGTATCAATACTATCTGACATCTTATACAATTCTTTAAGGTCTATGTGACCCTCGCTTAACTGTTGGCCTCTTGTAACTAAATCGCCGGCTACTACTGGAACCGATAAATTAGGCAATATTGCATATTCAATCTCCTCACCGTTAGAAGAAATGATTGTAATAATCTTATTCTTGCCCTTGTCTTCAACTGATTTAACTTTTCCGTCTACATCGGCAAGTAATGCCTTAAACTGAGGAGGTCTGGTTTCAAATATTTCTTCAACACGAGGCAAACCCATAGTGATATCTGAACCTGCTCCGCCGGCAACACCTCCGGTATGGAATGTTCTCATCGTAAGCTGAGTACCCGGTTCTCCGATAGCCTGAGCGGTAACAATTCCAACTGCTTCTCCCATCTTAATCAATTGATTCTTAGAAAGATCGTTTCCATAGCACAATCGGCAAACTCCTCTAAGCGACTTGCATTTAATAAGAGACCTTATCTTTATGCTCTCAAGCTTCAGCTCATCAATTTTATGTGCAGCTTCTTTATCTATTATTTTCCCTTTCTTGACAAACACCTCTCCCTTTTCATCGAGAAGATCTTCCATAACAGCTCTTCCTCGGACACGACGACCGATGGGTTCACCCCCATATTTACCGTCTTCGGCATGAATAGTATAGCCTTCTTTGTCTTTACAATCTTCTTCGGAGATAACAACATCCTGAGCAACATCAACTAAACGCCTGGTAAGATATCCGGCAGTAGCAGTTCGTAAAGCCGTATCTACTAAACCTTTTCGAGCACCGTGAGTAGATATGAAATATTCAAGCGGAGTTAAGCCTTCCTTAAATGAATCCTTTACCGGAAGTTCTATTAATTCTCCGGATGGATTAGTAAAGATACCTCTCATTCCCATCATCTGGTCAAGCACCGACCAGTTTCCTCTTGATTTAGAGTCAATCATCATGAATGCAGGATCATTACCTGAAAACTGTTTTTTAACTAATGCTGATAATTTAAGTTTGGCCTCATTCCATATTTCAACTGCTTTAGAACGTCTTTCATATTCGGTAAGCAAACCATCTTCAAATAACTCTAGATTCTCCTCTATCTTTTTATCCGCTTCTGCGATTATTCCCGGTTTTTCCACGGGCAAACGTAAGTCATCCATTCCCCACGAAACACCCGATTTGGTAGCATAATGGAAACCAAGGTCTTTTATTGCATTCAAAAATTCGACAGTTATAGCTTCTCCGTATTCATCCCAAATATCCGCCTCTAACTTCTTTAAGTCCGGTTTATTTAATAAACGGTTTACAAACTTATGTCCCTTAGGTAATGCCTTATTGAATAGCATACGGCCAGGGCTTGTCTCAATAAGCCCTCTCTTTCTTTCGTCTTCAGGGGCATCTGGATTGGGGATTTTTACTAGTGATCTTAACTCAATGACATCGTTTTCATACGCCAGTAAAGCCTCGTAACGGGATGAGAACACCTTACCCTCTCCCTTAGCTCCCATATCAACGCCTGTCAGATAGTAGCAACCTAAAGAAATGTCATGACTGGGAATAGCAACCGGATCTCCTGTCGCAGGTTTCAAGATACCGTGGCTGGATAACATAAGCTCCCTTGCCTCTTTCTGCGCTTCATTGGTCAAAGGGAGATGAACTGCCATCTGGTCTCCATCAAAATCAGCATTGAAAGCGAATACCGGCATGGCTGGAATTTTTATTGCTTTTCCTTCAATTAAGGTCGGCTCGAATGCCTGAACTGATAAACGATGCAGAGTCGGGGCTCTGTTCAATAAAACTAGCTTATCTTTAATTGCTTCCTCCAAAGCAGCCCAGACATCAGAAGTCTCCTGATCAATAAGCCTATTTGCAGATTTTATATTGTGAGCAAGTTCTTTTCTTATTAAAATACCGATAACAAAGGGCTTAAATAATTCAAGGGCCATGTGTTTAGGAAGACCACATTCAGAAATACTAAGTTCAGGACCGATAATAATAACGCTACGGCCGGAGTAATCAACACGCTTACCAAGCAAATTCTGTCTGAATCTTCCCTGCTTTCCCTTGAGCATGTCAGCTAATGATTTAAGAGCTCTCTTCTGTCCGGTTGACGCAGCGGTGGTAATCTGCCCCCTTCTCATTGAATTATCAATCAAAGCATCAACTGCTTCCTGAAGCATTCTTTTTTCGTTCTTAGTTATAACTTCGGGCGCCTTTAATTCTATTAGATGCTTAAGTCTATTATTCCTGTTTATAACTCTGCGATATAAATCGTTCAAATCAGAGGTTGCATATCTTCCGCCATCAAGAGGAACCATCGGCCTGAGTGCTGGGGGAATAACAGGTAATACCGTGATTATCATCGACTCGGGTCTTATTGAGGAACGACTCATACTTTTTAGAAACTTAAGACGACGGGATACCTTTCTCAATTCAAGCGGATTTACTTCATTTTTGAGGCTTCCCTCAAGCTGGACAATAACTTCGTTCAAATTTACATTTTCAAGAAGTTTCCTCACCGCCTCTGCACCAATACCGGCTTCGAATACTTCTCCGTATTTTACAGACATATCCCGATAATCCAGCTCAGAAAGTATCTGATTTTTCTTAAGACTCTTTAAGTTATTTTTTTCCCGCTCCTTAAGTTCTTTAAGAGACTCTTGTTCAGTATTGTTCTTGGAATTCTTTATTTTAGATTTAAACTCAGATTCTATTCTCTTCATCGCTTCGGCCTTCAAATCCTCGTTTACATTCATGACTATATAACTTGCAAAATATATGACCTTTTCAAGCTCGGTCAATGTTACGCCAAGAACCGAGGCTACTTTGGACGGCACTCCACGCAAAAACCAAATATGAGCAACCGGGGCGGCGAGCTTAATATGGCCCATTCTCTCTCGTCTGACGATGGAACGGGTAACCTCAACACCACAACGATCACAGATAATGCCCTTATATCGGATTCTCTTGTATTTTCCGCAATAGCATTCCCAATCTTTTGTCGGTCCGAATATTGCTTCAGAAAATAAACCTTCCCTCTCAGGTTTCTGAGTTCTGTAATTGATAGTTTCAGGTTTTGTTACCTCACCATAAGACCAGGATAAAATATCCTCTGCGGATGCAATTTTTAGTTTTATACTAGCTAAGTCCATTTTTCTACAAATATACTAATTTCTACAAATATACGAATCGGATTATTTGTATATTCGTACTAATTCGTAAATTCGTAGTTATCTTTCTATTAATTCTACGTTTAATCCCAATCCCTTTATTTCTGAAATCAATACCTTGAACGATTCCGGCAAATGGGGGGCTCTTATTTCTTCGCCATTCACTATGGACTCATAGGTCTTAGCACGGCCTAATACATCGTCTGATTTTATGGTTAACATTTCCTGCAAAGTATGCGCGGCACCATAACCCTCTAATGCCCACACTTCCATTTCTCCAAATCTCTGACCTCCGAACTGCGCCTTACCTCCTAATGGCTGTTGAGTGATCAACGAGTAAGGACCAACCGAACGCATGTGGATCTTATCTTCAACCATGTGAATCAATTTTAAGAAATAAGTTATTCCTACGGTACATTTTTGAGCAAACGGCAAGCCAGTTCTTCCGTCATAGAGCTGCATCTTTCCATCTTCAGGATATCCAGCTTTCCTAAGCTCTTCTTTAATGGTCTCTTCAGTCGGACCGGCCATTGATGGAGTTGCAACCTTATAGCCAAGTTTTTTAGCGGCAATACCAAGATGAGATTCCAATACCTGTCCAATATTCATACGAGAAATAATACCCAACGGACTTAATACGATATCTACCGGAGTACCATCGGCCAAAAAAGGCATATTTTCCTCGGGTAATATTACGGAAATTACACCCTTGTTACCGTGTCGACCGGCAAGCTTATCTCCAACCTGTACTTTTCTTAACTCAGCAACAGAAACCTGTATTCTTCTTATCACTCCTGCATCAAGCTTATCTCCTTCATCTCTTGAAAAAATCTTTACTCCAACCACTCTTCCCTGCTTGCCATAATCAAGTCTTAGCGAGCTATCCTTAACATCTCGTGATTTTTCTCCGAATATAGCCCTTAGCAGTCTTTCTTCTGCCGTTAAGTCGCTCTCCCCTTTAGGAGAAATTTTACCTATTAAAATATCCTGCGATCTAACTTCAGCTCCGACTCTGACAATACCTTCAGGATCAAGGTCGCTCAATCTCTCCATTGCAACATTTGGAATATCATAAGTCGTTACCTCAGGGCCCAGTTTTGTTTCTCTGACATCGGTAGAATAATCTTCAATATGAATAGAGGAGAATACATCATCTTTTACCAATCTTTCTGACAGAACAATAGCATCTTCAAAATTACAACCCTCAAAAGACATAAATGCAACGACTATATTCCTTCCCAATGCCAACTCACCTTGATCGGTTGACGGTCCATCAGCTAAAACCTGCCCCTTCTTTACTTTGACTCCCTTTCTTACAATCGGTCTTTGATTTAAAGATGTAAAAGCATTTGAACGGGCAAATTTAAGCATGTTAAATTCATATTCTTTTCCCTTCTCAGTCTTTAAAATAATATGAGCAGCATCAGCCTCCTTGATTACTCCGGCTTCCGGAGCTACTACTACCATCCCGGAATCAATAGCAATCTTAGCTTCTATACCTGTTCCGACATAGGGAGATTCGGGCTTAATAAGAGGTACGGCTTGTCTTTGCATATTAGATCCCATTAATGCTCTATTGGCATCATCGTGCTCCAGAAAAGGAATAAGAGAAGTAGCAACTGAAAATTGCTGTCTTGTAGAAATATCCATGTATTGAATATTTTCCGGCTCAACAGTTCCCGGTTCACCATTAATTCTGGCCATAATCTTATCGCCAACAAGTTTATTGTTTTTATCCACCTGAACACCAGCTTGAGCAATGGCATATTTTTCCTCTTCAACCGCATCCATATATACGACATCATTAGTCGCTTTGCCATTAACCACCTTTCTGTAAGGAGTCAGTATAAATCCAAGAGGAGATATCTTTGCATATAAAGCCAAGTGACCAACTAAACCGATATTTGGTCCTTCTGGAGTTTCAATAGGACATATTCTTCCATAGTGCGAGGGATGTACATCGCGCACATCAAAGCTTGCCCTCTCTCGGGTCAAACCTCCTGGCCCTAGAGCAGATAATCTGCGCTTATGCTCAAGCTCTGACAACGGATTGTGTTGATCCATGAATTGAGAAAGCTGACCTGAAGAGAAAAATTCTTTAATTGCAGCGACGAATGGTCTTGAATTAACAATCTGAGACGGCATTACAGTAGCCAAATCCGAAGTACTCATCCTGTCCTTTATATTTCTCTCCATTCTTGCAAAGGCTATTCTCAATCTGTCCTGCAAAAGTTCGCCGAGAGTTTTTACTCGTCTATTACCTAGATGGTCAATATTATCAGGTTCAGCATCCAGAGTATTATTCAATTTAATTATTTCGCGTAAGACTAAAACAATATCTTCAGGTCTAAGCACTCTGCTTTTCTCATTTTCAATATCCAAATTCTGTTCAAATCTTTTATTCATTCTAAACCTTCCTACACGCGATAGGTCATAACGAGAAAAATTGAAAAACATACTCTGGATCATCTGCTTGGCATTATCTACAGTTGCCGGATCACCAGGCCTGATTCTTTTATACAACTCCATTAATCCTTCATCCTGATTCGAGGAAGGATCCTGAAGGATAGTCGCCAGAATATATTTTGTATTAGGGTCAGTATCTACATCTTCAAAAAGTTTCTTTATTTCATCATCGGTAGTAATGCCAAAGGCACGCAATAATGCAGTTGCGGCTATTTTTCTTTTTCTATCTATTCTAACCGAAATAACACCGTTATTTTCGGTTTCAAACTCGAGCCAAGCTCCACGGGAAGGAATAAGTTTAGCTCCGAACAATCTCTTATATTTTCCTGTTCTGGAAAGAGAGAAGAAGACACCAGGACTTCGAATAAGCTGAGAGATGACAACGCGTTCAACCCCATTAATAATAAAAGTTCCCCGAGGAGTCATGAGCGGGAAATCCGACAAAAATAATTCCTGTTCCTGCTCTTTACCAGTCTTCTTATTTTTTAACCCTATCTTAACTTTTAATGGCGCTTCATAGGTTACATTCTTTTCAACAGATAACCGCTCATTATACTTTGGTTCTTCCAGCTTAAAATCTAAAAAGCTTAATTCCAGCTCTTTACCAGTCCAATCAGTGACTGGAGATGCGTCTTTTAACAATTCCTTAAGACCCACACCCCAAAACCACTTATTAGAATCCAGCTGAACCTGGACGAAGTTCGGAGCTTCATAGGTATCTATGGGATATTTTGAGAATATTTTACGCATTTTGTCTATGAGCGGAGCAGATGTAGTAAATAGCTACAAAATGCAGTACCCCGCCCTTTAGGCCCGTATATTATTATTTCATAAAAAATTATAACTTATTATTTATAAATCTGCTTAATCCTTTATGCAAAAGCTTATAGGGACAGGGTCGTAATCTTGAACCCAATCGTTTCGTCAAATAGATTAATTCACTGCTTGGACAAAATAGCGACAAAAGAAAACTCCTCCGATAAGGTTTACGGCTCAATAAATATTTAAAGTTTAATTAAAAAATCCAGCCAAATTCGGGTTTAAATTACTATCTCATCTCTCCTNAAAATAAAGAGGTGGGATAGTACATTAAGCCTCAAGCCCAGCATTAACTGNCCCTAGAATTATACCAAAAACTGCCTTTTTATTGATTTTACCCTCTATTTTAAGGGCTTTTAAAGACAGTCTATCCATTGTATTCCTTATCCATANCTTGTCAATAGAACTTATTAACAGTTTATCAAATTCTTGACTAATAGTCAAGGACTCAGCCCCAGCCTTACCGCCTTTACCCTCAAGGTGAATTTCCAGTGAGTTTTGTTCTTTTAGCATCAACGCGAGCTTCATGGGTCTTTACAATGTCAAATGACGAATGACAAATCAAATTCCAAGTTCAAATGTCAAAGCAGAAAACTTAATTTGATATTTTTGGTCATTTATCATTGGTAATTTGTCATTAATTATCCGTATCTCTTTATACTTTGTAAGATCCCCAGTCCGGCCATAATAGAAAATAAGTTGCTTCCGCCAGAACTCATAAATGGAAAAGGTAATCCCGTAACTGGCATTAATCCTATATTGACCGAGGAGCTTACAATAACATGTGAGAATATAAACACAGCCACTCCCACCGAGAATAACTTACCGAAATTAGAAGATGTGGTAGATCCAATAGATAACACTCTATAAACGAGCCCCGTCACTAAAATCATAATGACTAAAATACCGACAAAACCAAACTGTTCAGCAAAGGCGGCAAATATAAAATCATTATAAGGCTCCGGTAGAAATCCCGAATTAGCCTGGGATGCATTCCCTAGTCCGTTACCCAACCAGAAGCCCGAGCCGATCGCTATTTTAGATTGAATTAAATTATAACCGGCACCCCGTGGATCTTCGCTCTGATTAATAAAAGATAGTATCCGTGTCTTCTGATACGGTTTTAGAACAAGAAACCATGCTGAGAATGCTATGACCAATGCTATTAACACCATTGCAATGATTTGTTTTTTGCTAATTCCGGCCGCAAGAAGCAAACTTGCCCATATCAAACCCAAAATTATAGTTGAACCTAGGTCTGGTTGATTAATCATTATTACTGCCGGAATAACAAAATAGATACTTGAAGCAATAATATGTCTTAACTGATATATATGGATATGTTTCTGCGAATAATACTTTGCCATAAGAATAATCAGGCAAAGTTTAGTCAGCTCAGCCGGTTCGAAAGTAAATTGTCCAAAAACTATCCATGAGTTCGTCCCCCTCACCGATCTAGAATAAAAAGTTACAATCAATAAGAAAATTGATATCAGATATACTATCAGAACGAATGCTGAATAATTTTTAAAATAACGATAATTAAAGAATGAGAAGATTATCATTACAACAATACCGATGACGATATATAAAACCTGTTTATTAAAAATACCATTACCGAATCCTGACAATCCATACATATTGACTATACTAATGAATGATAATATCGCTACTAAATTAAATAGCGGCAAATCAATCTCCCTAAAATAGGTTTTTGTCAATCTTAATATATGAGGCATGACCGCTATTTTTTCTTATATTCCTGAAACCTCTCCGGAGTAGAGCCGTAGCGTTTTATATAGTTTAGATCCAAGAAAAGATTAGTTGATATATTAACTACATATTTAGCTACATTATCTCCGAGAGCAAATGGCCACTTAACCATAAAATATCTTTCTGAACCGGAACTCAGAGTTCTTACGTCCGTCTTATTAACTCCTATTATTTGTCCTCGCGAATTATACAAAATGACGTCTATATCCACAAGATTAAAATCAATATCGGAATTATTAGAGATAATCCCTTCAAGATAACTGGAGACCCCGTCAGAAGATTTAACATATTTAACATTCTTAGTTGTAAAATTCATGCCCTCGAGGAAATCGGCTCTTTGCCATTTAGCAGTCAATACTTTAAATTCTATACTCTTAACATTATTCTCGGTTGTAAGTGACGGCAATATAAGAAATTTAGTCTGGCCCGGAAGTATATAAAAAACACCACTCCTGCTTAAAACTTCTTCTCCGGCATCATTTTGAAAAATCAGATCATAGCTAACTTCTGAAGCACCAAAGTTCGGATGAGGATTTAATATCTCCGCAACAAAATCATAGTCACCTTTTCCGGCTTCTATTAACTTTGTCTGTACAATCGTCGGAGCGGCAAGATCGGGTTCACAATAATTATTACAGGCAAATAATCCGCAATCCACACCCTCCTCTTCTCCATTCTTAATGCCGTCTGTACAGCTTGGCGGTGTTTCAGTTAATTTTTTCGTTCCATAGCCAAACAGAAAGAAGACGGCAAGAAAGACCATAAGAATTACAGCTCTACGAACTACACGGGGAGATAATTTGGGCATATAAACAGTATATCGTATCTTGTATTTTGTATCTAGTATAAAACAAAAAGGGGGCCTAGCCCTTAAATTTTCGACTCGCAAAACAAATTGCCACAGCACTAATGATCGCTCCAATAAGTAGACCTTTAAATAGACCTCTTTCGATAACTTCAACAACATCAACAAAAACCGCCTGCGGTTCAGGCCAGATTGGAGCATTGACAAAATCGCGATGCTTAATCATCTGATCCTCCAGCAATAAGGAACCGGCTTTTATAATACCATATTCTACTATATTTCGCAAGCGAAAATCGAAGCTATTATGCCTGCCGGCAGGCAGAGAGCACCAACTAAAAAACAGAATTATTTCACAATCATTATAGGGGAACTACCTACTTTCGCCAGATAAATCTGACTATCATGGGCCATGCAAGATTTCACTTCTGAGTTCGGAATGGGATCAGGTGGAGCACTTGCGGTATAGTTCCCTTATAATAACTACGAAAATAATTCTGTTTTTTTAAAGTCGCCTTATAGTAACGATAAAGATTGCGCTTCTATAATTTAGCCCTTCGACAAGCTCAGGGCAAGCAACAATCCTTTCAGAAATTGTCAAAATTTATAATTTTGATCCTCCCTAGGATTGGCGCAGGAGGACAGATATTTTAATGACACCTTAAGAAGGCGGGTCAGCCGCGGGATCACGGCCTTAGCCGGTCTTTCCTCGACTGACCCTAAGGGCGATGCGTGAGTTTCAACGCCGAGTCGCCCTCTTAAGATGTCACTAAAATTGTAAAGTATCAAAAGCGGTTAAAATAATCATTCCCCTACGAATTTACTAATCTTTACAAATATACCAATAATAGATTTTTCTTATTCGTATATTCGTACTAATTAGTAATTAGTAGTAAACAGGAAATTGTGTGAACATTACCCAATAATTTTTATGATTTATTAGTAGCTCTTGGCTAAACACATCACTGTGCTTACACCTAAGCCCTATCAACGTCGTAGTCTACAACGAATCTATGATACCTAATCTTGGAGCCTGCTTCGCGCTTATATGCTTTCAGCGCTTATCAGAACCGAACATAGCTACCGAGCACTGCCCTTGGCAGGACAGCTCGTAGACCAGAGGTTCGTTCATCACGGTCCTCTCGTCGCAAATTCATATATCACTATATGTGCAGACTATATCTTTCCCCTCTATTAAAAGATTGGGGATCGGCATATTATAGCTAATCTTTGACATTATCTCCTCACTAGCTATCCAGTCCCACCATGGCGGGACTAAGTCGTTACGGGGTCAAACCGCTCAAATTTTTGGAGTCAAAATTTTTACTATTGACAAATCTCTATCTATTTGCTAATATTATCAAATCCAGTAACTTCTGGATATTTACAACAAAGGAGTTAGTAGAGATGCTAAGATTTATTAAGAACTTTGATGGCTATATTTTATTTCTTCTTGTCGTAGTACTGAGTAGCTTTGCAAGAGCTGCCGGGGCACCACTTACTATCACTGTTATCATTTGTATCACGGCCATCGTGTTTCGTATCTTACAACTGTACCTATTGGGTAAATTGTCAGGCACCGAAAAATAACCGGTGCTTTTTATTCTCCAAAAATTTGAGCGGGTGACTTCCCACGGTATTAACTTTTGCCTGTTTTGATCTATGCTTATCGGACCGAATTGCATAGCAAACAAGAGCCTTCACCGTTATTAGCCGAATTATCATCATGCATTACTGCATGAAGTAGCAATACTTTACTAATGACAACCCTCCTCAAGTATCAACGCCCACACCAGATATGGACCAACCTGTCTCACGCTTAAATTAGCTTACTAGGTTATTAGCCATTAGGTTCCTAGAAAACTAGGAGGCCAAAACCTTGTTTGCTTCTTCTCTCATTACTAAGAGTATGGACTATACCACATACCATTGCTTTGCAATGAATTTTCAATTTAAAATTTAAAATTTTCAAACTGAATATCTTTATTACAATGGCATATCGACGTGTTGCGTTATGATATATCATAACGCCCGTTGAGTCTATCTCAACAAGTCTCTACGGGGTCATTCCGTTCAAATTTTTGGAAACTTGACTAATAAAAAATAACATGTTAATCTTCTCACTAGCACTCAGGAGGTGTCTAAAATGCGAGAAATTCTTGTGCTTACGTTCCTGCTTCCCCTTGGCGCTGCTGCAGGCTTGTTTATACTAGGTCTTTTTCTGCAGATTCTGGGATCCTTTTGGGATTATTGTTACTTTAAAAAACACGATACTTTGGGCCGCGCCCCATTTATTAAAGTACTTTATAGGAACATACGTGAAGATGGTTTTTTTATTTAGTCTATCTAGGTAAAGAGCAGACATTGCTCTTTTTTATTTTCCAAAAATTTGAACGGAAGACTTCCCTCGGAATTGTCTTTGTTTCGGTTGGTTATGAAACAATAAGATTTCTCCGATATGAGTCGATTTTATCACCCTCCATAGCCTTTTGGCGAAGGAGGGATTTGCTCCTTGACGTTACTGCCAAGGGCCGCCGTGTTTTTATTCATCCCGTGATTGCGATAGCAATTTTACGGGACTCCTCGTGTTCAATTTTGACGGTTTGAACCCAGCTCGCGTAACCTTTTAATTGGCGAACAGCCAAACCCTTGGGGCCTCACATTATTTTAACGAGCGAGGAGCATGCGTAAACAAATTACGCAATGTCCGAGCGACGTTACAAATATCGTAATCGATATTTTCTTATATTACTATAAGCGCAGACTATACCTTCACCCTTTCCGCCATCTTGGCGAGATTAGGGTGCTAGCCGTGTGATAGCCATTATTATAAGAGGGCTATCTCATCCTCAATCAATTAAGATCGGGAATCAGTCGTTAGAGGAGAGGTTTAAGAAATGATTTTTGAGCTGTTCTTTCTAATATTCTTAGAACGAATGTTCAGACTACTTAATTTATCTGCCAACTTAGCAACCTTGATAAGGTCGCTTTTTGTTGCGATAGTTCTACTAAGTATATTCAATGCAATTTCGATTTGTCTTTTCTTCACTATTACATATTTATGCAATAGTGGCAGGATCATTTTTAAAGTATTCTGATTTCTTAAAGATAATTTATGGGTATTTCTTATTGATTTACCCAGAGAACCTTCACCAAAATATTTTTGAATATGATGAAGAACACCTATGTTATCTTTGTGTTGATAGAAATCAAGACATACTCTAACTCTGAATCCATATTTCTTTTCTGGATGCCTTTCGATAATTGCACTAATAGCTCCATCGCCGTCTAAAAATCCGGCAATATACGCTTCGCTTAAATCATTTCTCGGCCTCTTTCCTACGGTAACATCCTTCATATATTTATTTTAACAGTTCCACCTGGAACCTTCAAATAAGATATTGACAAGGACTCCACCGTTTTGAGCTAGTTTCCCTGCCTATTATTTCATAGACAGGTTTTGTAAAATTTTACAAATTACCCTAAAATTACTTTTAGGGAAAGAAGGTTTAATTACCACTCTTCAGTCCCAGGATAGGTCGAGCCGACCATAATTACCTATTATTACTAATAGTATAGACTATACCTTTCTCGATATTTTAATAACGAGACTGACGTTTTATAATTAGCCGTTGACGTTATCTCTTCACTAATTATCTAACCCTTCGATAAACTCAGGATTAAGTCGTTACGGGGTCCTTGAATATCCTATCTTATATCTCATCGAATCAATTACATATGGCTCAATTAGATCAACGAGCCTTTTAGTCTCAGTAGTATTAAAGTACATTCTAAATCCTTTATCACGGTCTTTAAAGTATTTACCTGTCACAGAGAACTTGTGATTAATCAGCTTAAGTAATCTTTCTACTTCAGCTAATGCGAAGGAATAGGTGCTAATATCAATTTTCGATTTAGAATAGCAACCGTCATCCATAATCCACCAAGCTAATGCTGGTGTGCTTAGCCAAACATCTATTGCTTGAGGAATTATCTTTTTACCATTAGGATAGAAAGTTTTTCGTATCTCTGTTAATTTAGAATGTCTTACTGTCCTAAACCACCACGATTTTTCGTATTTACTGCCATCGATGTTATATCGATAGCTAATCTTAGGTTTAGTTAAAACCCATGGTTTAAGAATCTCATACTTAGATATAACTAGATCTTTTTGCATCAAGCCATGCTCAACTTTAAAATTGGCATTAATAGCTCCCTGACCAATACGCATTGTGCCGTCGCCTAATAGCGAACCGACGATAAGCGAAAATTGATCTTTGGTTAGTTCAAGATTTAGTTTATTTTGAGACCATTTTCTGGCCTCAAACTTAGATATTACAATCGGACTTCCCACGATGTTATCCATAACTAATTTTAGCATTATATTAGTTAGGACTCCACCGTTATGAGTCAGTTTATCCTCGACTTTCGGTTCGATGATCGAG